>Ga0066868_10000051_pt1 | contig 35862 bp, 34 predicted proteins | sample ETN01SmetaG_FD_65607 | JGI IMG/M metagenome (GOLD analysis project Ga0066868, IMG submission 65607) | Marine microbial and viral communities from oxygen minimum zone, Eastern Pacific Ocean - ETNP2014F12-01SV259 | ecosystem: Environmental > Aquatic > Marine > Oceanic ...
GTTTATTGAGTGGAAGAGCCATGGCAAGCCAAGTGCACTGGGTTTGGTCTCAGGTGCAGTGGCAGGGTTGGTTGCAATCACTCCAGCATCGGGTTTTGTTGGGCCCATGGGCGCTCTCGCGATCGGTATCGCTTCCGGACTTGGGTGCTATCTTGCTGTGGTTAAGGCCAAGCGCGCCTTTGGCTATGATGACTCTCTAGATGCTTTTGGTGTACATGGCATCGGAGGCATTATTGGTGCGCTCTTAACGGGTGTGTTTGTAGATGCCGGACTCGGAGGTGCGGGCCTTGGTGAGGGCGTGACAATGGCTTCCCAGGTTAGCAAACAAGTCGTTGGTATTGCGGCAACGATTGTCTACTGTGGTGTGGTTAGTTTCATTATCCTCAAGGTGCTCGATTCGGTGATCGGCCTCCGTGTCAATGAGCAGGACGAGCAGGAAGGACTTGACCTCGCACTCCATGACGAGCAGGGCTATAACTTATAATTAGCGTAGCTAAGGACTACAGGCACTCGTGATCGAGCTTCGCTTTTGCTGTTGACGTTGTCCTCCTCGACGTTGAGAAATATTGGCGCCTTCGGGCGCCTTTTTTTATTCTGCCGAATGACTACTGATGCTGAAAGAACTCGATAGAGGGCGAGATCGCAATCTCGAGATTCACCCCTTCTGCTCGTTCAACCCGGTTGGCTCTCCGTTGGGATATCGGCTAACGGAATATCCGCAGAGGGGCTCTCCAACGACTCCTCAACCGTTGGAATCACCGGCAGGGTGAGGTTGAGCTCTTCGATATCTCCCCGGGTCACCGGCTGACGGTAGGCGTTCTATAAGAGCTTGGCCGCCTTCTTCCCCATCTTTTTGAGCGATCATCGAGAGCAGAAGTGCAAGTTCAGCGTGCTCCACCACTCGAGATTGAATAAATTCGGAAGATTCATCTAAAGCTCTAATCAGATCAAAGGTGATGAAACAAAAATCTCTTCCGGTTATAATGCCCGATAATACCATCATATTTTGATTTTGCTTTTTATTTCCCTTACTGACTAAAAAAATAGCCATGACGCCCAACACCCAGCCACCCCAAGTCCCGCCTCCCGGCTACTACTCCCCCGCTGAGGATGAGATCAGCCTGATCGAGCTGTGGAATGTGTTGGCGGGGCGATGGCGTCTGATCGCCGCAACCACCCTGCTGGCAACCCTGATTGCTATCGTCTATGCCCTGACCGCCCCTCCCCTCTACAGGGCGACGGCCTACTTTCTTCCCCCCTCAAAAAAAGATGTGGCGCCGTTCAATGAAACTGGTATACAGGTTCAAGGTGTACAGGATGTACAGGATGTACAGGGTGTAACAGTAGATGAGGCCTACTCCCTCTTCAAGGGTACTCTCAGTTCAAAGAGGCTTTATCGTCTCTACTTCGAAGAAAATCATCTCGAACAAATTTTCATGGAGGGCAGCACTGCCACCATCTCCAAAGATAAAGCTGTCGAATCCTTTTTCTCGCTTTATAAAATAAACAGCGACAAGAAAATTTCGGGATCTCTTAACCTCTCCGCAGAGTGGCATGACCCCGATCAGGCGGCTGGCTGGGTTAATGGACTCTCCGAGCTTGCCAACGAGATGGTTGTCGAACAACTCCTCTCAAACCTCGACTATAGATTACAACAGCAGATCACGATACTTGAAAGCTCCAGCTCCGCCATGCGAAAAATCGCCCAAAAGCGCCGGGAGGACCGTATTGTGGTGCTTACCGAGGCATACAAGACTGCCATAATCCTCGGACTTCACGATTTCCTAGATACTGAGAGCGGCGTCGTCAGTACACCCACCTACTATCGTGGGTCGAAAGCCCTTAATGCTGAAATAGATATCCTGCGGAACCGATCCAGTGACGACCCCTTCATCGACGAGCTTCGTAATCTTGAAGAAATGCTCCTCAAGTTCAAATCAATTAACATCAGTGACATGTCAGTTAAAACCTACACCCTCGATCAACAGGCTAAAGCCCTATTACAACCGGTCACGCCCAGATACCTTATTATAATAGTCGGTGGCATCATCGGCTTGATCGGCGGTGTTTTTCTGGCATTCCTGCTCAACATCATACAGAACCAGAAGAACCGATCAGAAAAGGGTTAGAACCTATCCTCCCCCACTCGCACTTGCTATGTTCTATAGCCATGAATAGAGAAATCAGATACTTTAGTTATGTTGAATTACATAGACTCAGTGCCTAAACACCTTGATCTGCATAAGTGAGTACCATGATTTAATCCCGCTTTTAATTAATGTCAAATTTAAGTAAAATAAATTGGACTTACTGGATCTAAATCAACAACCTTGTTTTTCAATCGTTGTAAAATACTATTATCTTTGAAGAACTGAAAAATTGGTGGCTTATCCATTGACTTTGCCTTTGTTATGACCAATCTCTTCCTCCTTATTCAACTTGAGAGTTATCGCAACCACTTCTTCTCCATATTCACGATAGTGCCCTTCGGTGTGTTTGACGATCATTGAGACATCACAGCAAAAATCAAATTCCTCTCCCTATCTGCTACCGCCTCTCTGGTAAGGCTTGCTGATTTATGTTAGCAATATTCGTTACATCACTGTTGGCATCCTTCGTGACTACTTATGTCATAATTATGTTTGAGCATCATCATCATTCCTACACTCATGATCGTGATCTGGACAGTGTCCATAAGTTCCATACCGAGGCAGTATCTCGTATAGGTGGTCTGGCGATAATAGCTGGGATTTTGGTATCGCAACCTCCAATCTGGTTGGTGTTCGCTGTAATGCCACTTTTTATTGCTGGGCTATTAGAGGATTTGACCAATCAGGTTTCGCCAAGGATCCGTCTGCTGTTCTCTTTTGTTTCTGCCACAATCGCCGTTTATATGCTTGATGTCAGTCTACTTCGTCTTGGCTGGGAGTGGATCGACACCACAATTATCCACCTACCGATAATCTCAATCATACTGACTATTGTGATGATTGGTGGGGTTTCTCATGCGGCCAATATTATTGATGGTTTTAATGGACTGCTGCTTGGGTTTGCAGTGATGGTGTTCTCTCTTTTTTCCTGGGTGGTGTGGAACCTTGGTGACCAGTTCCTTTTGTCGCTGCTTATGGCTACCATCGGTGCTCTCTTGGGGGTGATGTTCTTTAACTTCCCTAAAGGAAGGCTTTTTCTTGGGGATGGTGGAGCCTATCTTATTGGTTTTTTAATGGCTATCTTTTCGTTGATGCTGGTACAACGTCATCCACAAGTTACCCCCTGGTTTCCACTTTTGGTCTTGATTTATCCAGTCTTTGAGACCCTTTTTTCCATCTACCGTAAAATTTATTTAGGATCGCAATCTCCATTTGAACCAGATGGAAACCACCTTCATATGTTGGTCTATAAATGGGTCATCCCAAAATATTTCCCGAACAATAAAATAGACTTTCTCCATAACGCTCTTACCTCAGTGGTGATGTGGATTTTTACCCTACCTCCACTCCTGATTGCTATGCTTTTCTGGGACAGACAGTGGGTAATGATATCGGGAGTGGCGGTATTCTGTTTATACTATGTCTTGTTTTATTTCCGAATCAGTAAGGTTGGTTCAAGCAGCAAATTGGAAGGTTGAGGGCATGGTGAGGGAGGCCGCTAATAATCGCCAGTCCTGGTGAGTGACCGGATTTGATAATACAGTTTTTCCTATCCGTAAACACCATACCCCCAGAGTAAACCAAATTATCAACAAGTTACCAGGAGAAATGAAAAACCATGAAACCTTGGAAATAAAGAAGAATAAATTGTCCATTAGCATCAAATAACCCTTGGTATAAGCAACCTGATGCCGATTTTAAATTTGGTAACAAGCTGCTTTAAGCTTCTTGTTTTGATAATCTCACGAAAGATTATATAAGGAGACGAGTAAAAAGATCTTAGTGCACAATCTTGTAGATTCCTTAACTCCTTATTTGTAAAATTCTCATTTAATACTCTGATTTTAAATTCAGAGCTGGGATTAGTTGCAAATTGCAACCAATAGTCTTCTGAAGAAGATGCCAGCTTCAAAGAGCGCTCATAAAGAACTGTTTTAGGAAATGGCGTACAAATTGAATAGTTTACATGGGTGGGCTTTAATTCCAACACAAGATCCATGCTTTTCTTGATATCATCTTTGGTTTCAGTTGGAATGCCTATCATCATATATGCAAAAACTTCAATTCCAGCTTTCTTTGTATTGTTTATAGTTGTTCTTATCTGCTCTAGCGTTATTCCTTTTTCGAGGTAGTCCAACAATCGTTGTGAACCAGACTCTATCCCATAATGAATTCTATAACAGCCCGCTTTTTTTAATATATTCAACATCTCCAGATCAACACGATCAATTCTTGAACTGATTTTGAATTTTATCCCTAGATTTTCATCTATTAATAAATTACACAGCTCAAATACTCGTTTTCTATTAATCGTAAAGGTATCGTCTATTATGAAAAATTCATTGATACCTCGAGACCTCAGAAATTGAATCTCACTCAAAACATTTATTGCACTTCTATACCGGTATCGGGTTAAGCGGATATCACAGAATGTACACTTTGAAGGGCACCCTCTTGAAGTCTGTATAGAGGCAACTTTTGCATCATTAGCGAGAACAACAGTATACTTCTCAAGATCAATTAAATCATGTGCTGGCATAGGAATCTGATCCAAATTAGCAACCGCTTTACGAGAGGGATTGATTGTGGTTAAACCAAATTTACTGTTTTTCCAACCTAACCCCTCAATGGCTGCCAACTTAGTCTCCATATTACCCAGACCACCCTCAACGCTCTCTTCATCAAGTAGCTTAACCAACTCATTAAAGGTAATCTCACCCTCGCCAAAAACAATAAAGTCCACTTCAGGGAAATTGAGCGTCTCTTGGGGATAGATGGTTGCATGAAACCCTCCAAAACATATCTTTGTATCAGGTGAAACCTCCCTAATCATTCTTGCAACATCAAGGCAGTCTAATAAATTAAACGTTAAAACACTAAAACCAACAATATCAGGTTTCTTCTCTTGAATTATTAACCTTAAATCAGAATCACTAAGCCCATCTGCTAATGAATCTATTATCTCTGGATTATGCCCACCCTTTTCCTTTAGATATCCTGCTACATATAAAATGCCTAACTTTTGCCTAAATTCTCTTCCTTTATCTAGCTTCTTAGTCACGTATGACTCTATGTAATACTTTTCTGGAGGGACTATTAGCAGTATATTCATAAGGCCTCTATAATTTTTTTAGTAGCAATTTTTGGCGTGAAAAGTTTTTCTGAAAGATTCAAACACCGTCTAGAAATACCACTGTCTAACAAATCATTACCTACTATCTCTTCTAGACAACGCTGCAGTATCTCAACGGAGTGATCAGTACAGACCCTTCCGACATTTTCTTGTTCAATCATTTGCTTCAGATCATTACCACGATTAATACAAGCCAACACCGGAATACCCGCCTGCATATAAGACAAAAATTTACCCGGAATATTATGTGTTTTATTGCGCCGATCTAATGAGATAATCCCCACATCACACTTCTTATAGAGTGCCGGTATCTCTTCTGGTTCAATCTCATCAAAGAATAGAACATTATCTAACTCTCGAGTTGCTACATCCTGTTTTAACGATGCAACTGCATTCCCCCTTCCCACAAATAAAAACCCAACTGCACTATTTTTTTGCATCCTCTCTGCCAGTGCTATAAAAATAGAGAGCCCCTGCGCATCCCCCATATTCCCTGCATAGACAAATATTTTTCGCCCCTTCAGCACTGTCTCTTCCACCACAACAGTGCATGGCTTATCACCCCCTTTTGCAAGCCAGTTTTGTAACACCTCGATTGTAACCCTATCATCATCCACCACATTTCTGTTAAAATAGCTCAGATTTGCAGGGGTCTGCACACCAATCGTATCAGCCGTTGAGTAGAGATAGCCCTCCACTTTTTTCAGTAGATAATAGGGCAAGCCTGAACCACTTAAAAGCCCGACATCAACTGCCCACTGTGGAAAAATATCTCTAATAATAAGATAGTTCTTACAGCTACTCTCTCTCTTTAGGTGATTTGCCAGGGGACCTAAAAAAATAGAGGGGGCATAGGTAATCACCCCCTCAAATTGTACGCTCTTAAATGGACTCTGCTTCAGATGATAGATCATCATAAAAGGCATTAAAAATTCACCGACCACTCGACGAAGATAACTAATATCTTTAATTTTAGGCGCCTTTAAGCGTAATACCTGCAACACACCACGCTCACCACCTGTATCCCACTCATCCAACTGGCAAGGGGCATCAATCTCAGCAGAGGGGGTGAGCACTAACACTTCATGCCCCTGCTTTGCAAACTCAAGAGAGAGGTCTCTTATCTGTATCGCCCCGGAGTTTTTCAGTGGTGGAAAAGAGTCGGTTATGATGGCAATCTTCATATAACTTTAAACCATCCTCCATACCACTCTATTCACATAATCAGTATAACTGTGGATAATCCAAACCACCTTTTCATAGACATTCGGCATACTGTAATCACCAACCTGATGTAAAAGGCGTTGTTCGCCTCGGGGTTGGCTCTCCAGAATCGCCAAGCCCTGCATGACTCGTTGTACCTCCAGCCCGACCATCATGACAACCGCCTCTTCCATCCCTTCTGGCCGTTCATGGGCTTCCCGAATGTTCAACGCCGGGAAGTTGAGAATCGAAGATTCTTGATTGATTGTACCGCCATCAGAGAGCACTGTTTTGGCTGAAATCTGTAACTTGTTATAGTCCTTCATGCCCAGTGGTCTGAGGAAGCAAACTTGTTTGTGAAACTGAATACCAGATCGATAGTAGTCTGGTATGTATCTGAAAGCTCATCAACAAAGGTAACGACCGTTACTCCATACCCTTGCTGAGTCAACTCAGCAGCCAGATCACCAACAATGATTGCTCCAGACTTTACAATAGGATAATAACAGTCTGTAAAGATGACAATATTCATCAATCATCCAATAGTATATTGCTTATAAAGATCTTGCCTATCAACAATCATATCAACCATTTCACGTACCATCTCCTCATAGGAGGGGATCGAATAGTTAATCAGTCTTCTTGTATCAACAAAACTCTTGTCAACACCGTTTTTATCCACTGGTAAAATATTGATAGTCTTCTTTGTGTACTTCTTAAACAAAAGCAAAAGATCATGCTTATTGATGGATTGGTTATTGGTAACATGATATAAACCGGTAATGCTCGAATCAATTGACCACTTAACGGCTTTTGCTAATTCTATTGTAGTTACACCTGACCAAATCGCCTTAGTGAAGCCAGAAATATCACCTTGTTGACACATAAACCAGTGAAAAAGTTCCTTTCCATCAGTTTTCAATTCTGGCCCCACAACAGAGGTTCTTAACGTAAGGTTCTTGTCATTAATAACCTCTCCAAGACCTTTAGTCTTAGCATATACGCCTCTTCCGTCCTTCTCATCAGTTTCAACATATGGCTCTTTCTTGTCACCTGAGAAAACACAGTCAGTTGATATGTGGATTAATTTTGCATCAATTTCATCCGCCAATCTAGCTAATCTGTGTGGCATATAAGCATTAAGGAAAACTGCATTTTCAGGGTCTGTATCTGATCCGTTAATCAAGATGCCGATACAGTTAACAATGTAATGTGGTCGAATGCTTGTTATTGTATCAATGAAGATTTTCTCATCTCTGGCACTCAATAAGATTGTATCATCTTGAATTTTATTTCGATATGATATATTGTAAAGCTCATAATCATCACTATCTTGTAAATGATTATAAACTTGATGGCCTATTAAGCCCGCAGAGCCCAGAACTAGCACCTTGTCTTTCAAACCTATGTCTCTTTATACCAAACAGTTCTATTGACATAATCAACATATGACAAGATGATTCGTAAAACTTTTTTGGAGACATTATCGGCCTGATAGTCTTTAACTGGCTTTATTACTCTAATATCTTGTGAATTGTGAGCAGTTGCAACCTCAACTGCATCAATAACTCTAGTCTTATTCAGTCCAGACATGATTACTGTTGTTTCATCCATGCCTTCTAGTCTTTCGTGCGCCTGGCGTATTGTAACAGCAGGTAAATTCAGTATTGACCCCTCTTCAGCAATAGTGCCACTATCTGAAATCACGCAAAATGCATTCATTTGTAGATTAATATATTCGTGGAAACCATAAGGCTTTGAGAATCTAATTAAAGGATTTTCGTTTTGATAATTAATATCTTCCAGTTTTTTTCTTGTTCTTGGATGCGTTGAGATAATAATTGGCATATTGTATTTCTTAGTCAACTCATCAATTGACTCTAATAAATCACTGAAATTTTTAGGCGAATCAACATTTTCTTCCCTATGAATACTCATAACAATATATGTTTTTGACTTTAGCCCTTCTCTTTCTAGAATATCGCTAGATTTGATCTTTTCCATATTAGCATTTAACACTTCTGTCATCGGTGAGCCAGTTTTAATGATTGTTTCAGGTTTGATACCTTCTGCAATCAAGTAGTCTCTCGCTTGTTCTGAAAGAGGCATGTTTATGTCACTCAAATGATCTACAATACTTCTATTAACTTCTTCTGGCACCCTCTGATCAAAACATCTATTTCCTGCTTCCATATGAAAAATAGGAATTTTTCTTTTTTTTGCCGAAATAACACTTAAACAACTATTTGTATCACCATAAATTAGAAAGGCATCAGGCTCTATCTCAGACAAAATCTTATCTGTTTTAGCAATAATATCCCCTATCGTTTCACTTACTGTACCTTTTACAGCCTCTAAATAATAATCAGGTTTTCTTATATCTAGCTGTTCAAAAAACAGTTCATTTAACTCGTAATCATAATTCTGCCCAGTATGTACTATTATATGTTCAGTAAATTTATCCAACTCTTTCATCACTTGACTTAATTTTATAATTTCTGGACGTGTACCGACTACTGTCATTACTTTCATAATTTATATATCTCTTTAATTTATTCCAAACTCTTTTAAATCTGGCTGTAATTCTCTTAAGTTCAATAGCATTTCTTGCATTTCATTCTCGTCTAATCTTCTGGTATTATGAGAATGGTAATCTTCCGCTTCAGTAATAACCTCTCCATCAACAAAATATTGATTATAGTTTAAATCTCTAGTATCAGATTTGATTCTATAGTAATCATCCATATCCATAGCACTAACCATCTCTTCTCTAGTCAAAAGAGTTTCATATAATTTCTCCCCATGACGAGTACCAATAATTTTTACGTTATGCTCTGGACAGTTAAGGATGTTCTTCAAACTATTTGCTAAAAGTTTAATTGTAGCAGCTGGCGACTTTTGAACAATAATATCACCATTGCCCCCATGTTCAAATGCAAACATAACTAAATCAACAGCATCATCTAAACTCATCATAAATCTTGTCATATTAGGATCTGTAATTGTAATCTCTTTATTTTCTCTAATTTGATTTATAAACTGAGGAATAACAGAACCGCGGCTTGCCATTACATTACCATATCGAGTACAACAAATAATAGTTTCATTATCATCTAAGCTTCTAGATTTTGCTACAACAACTTTTTCCATCATAGCTTTACTTATACCCATAGCATTTATAGGATATACCGCCTTATCTGTACTTAAAACTATTACTTTTTTCACTCCATATTTAATAGCAGTATTAAGGACATTCTCAGTACCAATAATATTTGTTTGAACAGCTTGCATCGGATAAAATTCACAGGAAGGAACTTGCTTTAAAGCTGCTGCATGAAAAATAAAATCGACGCCTTTTATAGTATCTTCTAGAGAGTTGATATCCCTAACATCTCCAATATAGAACTTTAACTTATCATTATTGTAATCTCTTCTCATATCATCCTGCTTCAACTCATCACGAGAAAAGATTCTTATCTCCTTTACATTAGTATCCAGGAAATTACGTAGAACAGCATTGCCAAATGACCCCGTCCCCCCTGTAATCATTAGTATTTTATTGTCGAATATTTTCATATCATTTCTAATTTTTTAAACGTATTGTTATTGGTAGGATACAGTTTAAATTAACCGCAATTTTGAAGTATCTATTTTTACATACTTCATTAAGCATACTCTATGCTGCCACATATGTCCTTCGTAGATTTCACTTCACAGGTCTCCTCTTAGGTACTCTACAAATTCATCTGGTGAGCCTATTTTAGGTAACTCTTCTTTTATGTCCATAAACCTTAGAACTGCCCTCATAATTGAAATTGGAGAATGGGGATCAAATGTTTCTACTGGACGACAAACATCTCTAACGTAATCAAGTTCTGGAGCAATTATTGGTAATCCTACGCTATCCGCCTCAATCAATGGAAGTCCGAATGATTCTGTAAAAGATGGAAAGATCAATGCACAACTCATACTACACTCTTTGTATATTTCACTATGATTTAAAAAACCAATAGTTTCAATCTTAACATCAAATTCTGCCACACTACTATATAGCAGATCCATAATATTAGTTTCAGTTTCATTTATGGTCAGTGTCAATCTAGGATAAATTCCACGTTTTGCCAATAGCACCCATGCTAGTATCAAATTACTATGATTTTTATGTTTAGATCCATGCGATATATATATAAAATCATTCTTTTTCATACTTGTTTCTATATTGCTTTTATTTAATTCAGCATATGGAAAAACATCTATCGGAACAGTATTATCAAATAGAGTGGAAGCAATTATTTTCATGGAATTTGTTTGCACAATAATTTTCTTAGCACGATGATAAAATATAATAAGTACAATTTTCTCAAATAATATTCTTAGCCAAACTTTAGCCCCAGTCGCATGATGCTTCCACAACGGAGTAAATAAAAAATGCTTATTGTGAAGATATATATATATATTAGATTTAGTTGTTAATATCGGAGGCAAACTATGGAAACACAATATAATGTCAGCATCAGTTGATACCCTACGCAGTTTGAATTCTGCTTTTAATCTTGAATATATTGTAGGTCTAACCAACATAGTAAGTTGCTTATCAATATCACGATAATGACTTTTAGCCCTCCAATCAAGAATCATCAAAGCATTACTCCCCCTCAATGAATCAATGATAGGTAACAGTAAAACTAATCCCCCTCCTATATGAACATTTGGAGCAAAAAGAATAATTCTAGCCATTTTTATAGATAAAAAGCAGACTGCTCATCATTAATAACCGAACTAAGTGGTGCTGGTTTATTATCAATTTCCTTATTAAACGAACGCAGAACCTCAGCAATCGCCCCTAAATCAGAACAAAATATACCCAATAGGCTAATAGGAACAAACATAGCAGCTTGGAGTAGCCTCTTTTTTTTATATAGTCTATTAATCCCACAACAAATGTATTTCACGCTGTATAATACTCTCAATATATATACAACAAAGTGTATAACAAATAGTGAATGGACAGTCATACTGTACAGCAATAGATGAGGAAGAAACAGAAGAGAAGACAACTTTATTATAACTTTAATATGTTCTTTTATACGATTCTCTCCTAATATCTTAAGTACTGTAATATTGGATCTTCCTCCAATATATTGTTGTTTAACCCACTCAAATAAACTACTTGGAAAAGCATTATAAACTATAGAATCAGGAGCATGAACTGTCTTGAATTCTGGCATTTTTAATGAATATAATCCTGTCAAGCATGTTTCATCCCCCCTATTCAGATTGGCACCATGAAACCCACCAATTTGCTTAAGCACCGCCTTATTAAACCCCATATTAGCACCAATTAGCTTTGAGCTATGTTCAGCATCCAATGAACATCTGAAGTGTGAAGTATATATAAAATCAGAAAATATATTTTCTGGATGCAAATTAGCCACATTACCAGCAACAATGCCTACATCATCTTCAAATTTATTCATTAAATTAAACAGCCACCCTTTTCCTACAGCTGCATCACCATCTACAAATAAAACATATGTACCTCTACAGTAAGAAAGTGCTGTATTTCGTGAAGAAGTTAAACTGACATGTTTGACTCTCAAACACCTTACTCTCAACTCATTATTGCATCTTAGAATAAAATCAAGTGCTATCTCTCCTGTACGATCGTTAGACTCATTGTCGACAATTATAACTTCAACATCTTTACGAACACCTATTTCTAGCTTTATACTTTCCAAGCAATTATTTAGTTCAACCTCTTCATTGTATGCACATACAACAACTGAAATATTTATTTCACTCATATTCTTTCACAAAACCCTTGTCCACATCGCATAATTTTCTCTAGAAAATAATAGTTCTTTAAAGAAAAATAAATTGCAGTCAAAATAACTCCCATATTAAATCCTTTATTTATTTGCAGCGAATAATACATAAAAACAAAATAACCAATCATATTAACTCTATCTCCGCTAAGTAATAGTGCTGCAACGACTAATGGAAAAAATGTTATTAATGGTCTCAACCTGCTATTCTTTGAATAATATATTGACAATGTCAACAATATTAAAATTTTACTTAACTCATAAAAACTGTGAAGTTCAAAATGTGAACTTATTTTATGGGCCAAATGCCTGCCAAATAATAACGGAATAAAAATAGCTCCTATCAATACAAACAACAAGGATATTTTTAAACGTCCTGAGTATAAAATAGTTTTCACTGCTTTATATATATGATCTATTATAATAGATGCATACATTATTATCATCTGAAAATGAGACAACATAGATACTGCTGCAAACATACTAAATAGCTTCATCCTTTCAACTACCAACATTGATAGAATGAAGAAAATAAATGCAAATTTTAGTTTTTCTGCTGCAAAAAAAAGGACGTATATATAATAGTTTGAAAGCACTAAGAGTACAGAAATACCAAAGTATACTCTCCACTTTGTCAAAAGCTTCAACAACAGATATGCCAAAACAGCATTAGATATAGAAACGAAAAAGCTCTTCTCTATTATTCTTGAAGAAATCCAAACTAGTATAAAATAAGTAACTTCAGTCGAAGTTAAGTATTTACTATAGTATCTATACCCATCTTGAATACTAAGTGATTCAAGGGCATTGTATACTTTAATATATGCTGATTGATCACCATTAATATAATATGGGGCTACTACCAAGCTTATCAAAAAAACAATTGATACTACAACAACGTTGTTAACGTGTAATTTTTTAATACTATACATAAAAACCAAGTCTCTTCACTAAGCCATACTCTTCTCATTTATCGACCTATAATAGTTTATTGTACTAATCATTCCTTCTTCAAAAGTGGTTTTAGGTCGCCAACCAAGTAGCTTTCTGGCCTTTCCAATATCAGCATATAACTCCATATTTTCTCCACTTCTATATGAAAACTCACCATACATTGGAGTCCCTCTACCAATTTTATTTACCACATAATTAATCGCAGTCTTTATTTCTAACGGCTTTCCTGATGCTATATTTATTATCTCTCCTTGTGCGGCAACATTATTCATCGCAAGAAATATCCCTTCAACCACATCGTCTATATAACAGAAATCTCGTAATTGCTCTCCATATGAAGTAGAAAACTCTTTGTTATCTAGACATGACATAATAATCTGTGGTAAAAAACGTTGATTATCTTGCCCTGGTCCATAAACTAAGAATAACCTTAGATTTATTACAGGGAACCCCTCTGTTCGATATAGCATTAGTAGCAACTGTTCTGCTGCCAATTTTCCTAATGAATATGATGAGATAGGATCAACATTAGAAATTTCTTTTTGTGGGGCCGAAGAAGATCCGTATTCATCGCTACTCCCAACTTGAATAAATGCCCGCAATTTTGACCAATCCAAAACTGCTATAAGGTTCATAACACCGATAAAGTGGCTATCAATAATTGCTCGCCCACCTTTTTTATATGCTGAATGGTCTATATACCCACCAAGATTTACTATATATTCAAATGATCTTTCCGATAATGATTTTACAACATGCTCTCTCCTAGCAATATCTACTGTCAAATACTCTACATTATCAATTTTCTGATCTTCATTAACATGGCGCAATGAGATGACCGTTACTTTACATCCTCGATCAGCCCCCTCCTTTACAACATATCTTCCAATAAATCCAGATCCACCAACCACAAGAAGTGAATTACCTAGACTTGACGAATCTACTTTACCCAAAATGCGTTCCTAGATTGCCACAAATCTTCTAATAGATCTTTATCACGCTTTGTATCCATGCACTGCCAGAACCCATGATGGCGATATGCCATAAGCTCTCCCATTTTGGCTACTTGTTCTAAAGGCTGTTTTTCTAAAGCCGTAGAATCTCCCTCAATTAAATCAAAGAATTCTGGTTCAATAACAAAATACCCACCATTAATCCATCCCTGCGCAGTCTGCGGTTTCTCTTGAAAACAGATGACACGATCCTCATCCATATCCAGTTCCCCAAAACGTGCCGCAGGATGAACAGCAGAGATCGTCACCATCTTGCCGTGGCTGCGATGGAAATCAACTAAGGCACTAATATCTATATCAGCAACACCATCCCCGTAGGTCAGTAGAAATGGTTCATTGCCTATAAGTGGCTGCATTCGTTTGATACGACCACCTGTCATTGAATCAAGTCCAGTATCTACCAGTGTTACTTTCCAGTCAATTTCATCTGTTTGATGTGAATTTACATCACCATTACCAAGATCAATCGTAAAATCAGCATTAAGGTTGCGATAGTGCAGAAAATATTCCTTGATCACTTCAGACTTATAGCCTAATGCCAAATAGAAATCCTTGTGTCCGAAGCGCGCATACATATGCATGATGTGCCATATAATAGGGCGACCACCTACTGTTACCATAGGTTTTGGAATTGTGTCTGTGTACTCTGAGAGTCGGGTACCAAGCCCACCTGCCAATATCACTATCTTCACTGTCTTATACTCCAATAATGTAAAACTCTGTCAGTCAACATCCCACCACATTGGCTGACATAAAAGTCATGTTTAGTTTAGACACCAATACCTTCGTAAAACTTGAAACTGTGCTTAGATAACATGCGACGGCCGTCAACAACAAGCGGATTTATACCGATGCGACTTAATATTGCCGGCAAATCCTTGAGCTCAGGCCAACGTGTCAACAACAATACTGCATCCACACCCATCACAGTATCGTCAACCGTACCGCAATAGGTAATATCCGTACCATGAAAAATCTGTTTGGCTTGTTCTTCAGCGATGGGATCGTAAGCACGCACTATGGCTTTATCTGCGACCAACTTATTTACGATCGGAATTGATGGTGATTCGCGCATATCGTCAGTACCCGGTTTAAAAGCCAACCCCAGCACCGCCACATTAAGACCTTCCACCTCCGGATAGTGTTTATATAAAAGATCCAGCACTTGATGAGGCTGCATATGATTGATATCGATTACAGCCCTTAACAGCGACATCGTCTGACCAGCACTTTCGCCGTGAGATATCAAAGCTTTTACATCCTTGGGAAAACAGCTGCCACCAAAGCCACATCCTGCTTCTATATAGGTTGTGATGGCTGGTACGATGCGTTGCCCATCCTCAAGAATAGGTGAAACACGCTTATCAAGATGCACGCCTTTCATAACATCAAATACATCAACTCCACCAAGCGCTGCGCTCAAATTACCAATTTCATTTGAGAATGAAATAAGTGTCGCGAGAAGAGAATTGGACGTGTATTTGATCATTTCAGCTGTTTTATTATTGGTTTTCATCACATCTACACCAATAAATGGCGCATACAAAGCATCCATTACTTCATGCGTCTGCACGTCCAGACCGCCAAGCACAACCCGGTCAGGATTCATGAAATCATCGATGGCCACGCCTTCGCGTAAAAACTCAGGATTCATACCAACCCCAAAATCCTTACCTGCTTTCTTGCCGGAATACTCTTCTAGCAACGGCGTTACAACATTGTCCGTGGTGCCAGGAACAACTGTGCTTTTTACAACAACGACGTGGTAGTCACTCTTTTCTTTGAGTGACTCACCGATCTCTTTTGCAACCTGACGCACGAATTTCAGGTCGATTTCATTGCCATCGAAGGGCGTGCCAACAGCCAGCAAAGAAACGTCAGAGTTAAGTACGGCATTTCGCAAATCAGCTGTTGCACGCAGATGTTTGCCGATGTTCGCTGACAACAAATCATCTAGCCCTTCTTCGAAAATCGGACTGGTCGCATTATTAATTTTTTTGACTTTGGCTAAGTCATTATCTACACAAGTTACGTCATGCCCCTTTTCTGCGAGACAAACACCTGAAACTAAACCCACATATCCCGTACCTACTACTGCAACTTTCATTACGCATCCTCTGCTTCACGGTTTTCTGCATACCATAGCAAACTACGCTTGAGCCCTTCCTCTAGCCCAATCCTTGGATTGTATTCAAGGTGTTGGCGGGCCTTAGTTATAACTGGACAACGATGATTGGGGTTATCGGTTAAATAATGCTTATCATCGCTAACTCCAAACACGGCCTTTCCCTTGTAATCGAACAGTTCACGCGACATCTGCACGGTACGCTCAGCTAGTTCGCGAATCGAGATTTCAGGCTTGTCGAGACCTATATTGTATGACTCACCATTCTGCCCTCTGACCAAGATCTTGTAATAGCCAATGATAGCATCAGCTACATAACAGAATGTACGTGTCGGAGCACCATCGGACAAAAGAACGATATCCTCGCCATTCAATACATTTCGTGCGAAGTCAGGTATTGCGCGACGGTCGCTGATTTTTAGACCCGGTCCATAATTATTGAACGGACGCGCAATACGAATAGGTAAATCGTGCTGCTGGGCGAAATTTACACACAGCGTTTCGCCGTAACGTTTTGATTCGTCATAGCAAGCGCGAGGCCCTGTACAGGAAACATTGCCACGATATGTTTCTGGTGTGGGAATATTTTCCGCAGTCGGGTCGCCATAAATCTCACTGGTGGAATAAAATAGAAACCCCTCAACCGGCTTCCCTTGTTCTTTCTGCTGCAAGCAGTAATCGAAAAAATGCCGCAAGCCATTAACGTTGGCATCCATTGTCTCAATGGGGTACAACCGATAATAAATTGGCGAGGCAATGGTGGCAGCGTGAATGATATATTGAAAATCACCCATATCTTTGGGTAATGGATCGATCACATCATATTTTTCGATTTTGATGTTATTTTTTCCACGCAATTCCTCCAGCCAGTCAGGTACTCCACGCATGAAGTTGTCGTAAACAACTAAATTGATCGGTGCCTTATCGCTGTTTATCTTGTTCCAGTGCAAGATGGCCTGTACAAGATAATATCCAAGAAAACCCGCACCACCTGCAATCATCAAACGTTTATTTGATAATTCAGATAATTCAGGATTCAAATTTTCGGTAATATAATTAAGATCTGCTAGAATGACCTTTTTTGTATTATTCAATTTATTACTCCTTAAACAAACTACCAGCCTGTGCAATCATTGTAAGCCCACCCCTTTTAGTGCCATCCAAAATTAGAGTTTTCCGGGCAATGTTTCATCCGATACTCCATCGGTGTTAATTTTCCAAGCGACTGATTAGGTCGCTCCTCGTTGTACTCTCTGATCCAGTTTCTGCTGATTTCTCTGACTTCCTCAAGACCCCTGAACGCATACATGTCGAGCACCTCTGTCCTGTAAGTTCGGTTGAAGCGTTCAATGTAGGAGTTCTGGGTAGGTTTGCCTGGCTGAATAAATTCCAGGTCTATGTTGTGCTCATGAGCCCATGTAGCCATTGTGGTTGAAATGAGTTCTGGTCCATTGTCCATTCTCATCTTGGCTGGATAACCTCTGGTCAGTGCAATTTGATCCAGAACACTTATGATCCGCTGTGACGGCAGATTGAGATCGACCTCAATGGCCAGCACCTCCCGGTTGTAGTCATCCACCACATTGAAGGTGCGAAAACGCCTTCCTGTCATCAGTGCGCCACTCATGAAGTCGATCGACCAGCACAGGTTAATCGACTCTAGTACCGAGAGTGGCTGTGGATATCTGTTGGGAAGTCTCTTCTTCCCCTTGCGCTCTAAATCTCAACCTCCGGCTCTATATACATGATAGACTCGTTTGTGGTTTTAGGGCTTTCCCTCTCTGCGTTATAAATTTTCTAGCCTAAACAATCACCACTTAATGACTTAAATCTATGGAATAAACCAATAATAGTCCCCTGTATAACCATTATCGTGGAAGAATTCTTTCCATTTATCAACATGCATGACTGTTTTTGCTGTTAAATTCCAAGATTCCATCAAATCCTTTTCATAATCATCTCTATATGCATCTACAGTAATAAAACTGCCTCTTATTTTTACGCGCTCTATTTCAGATATAGCTATTTTAATTTCATCTTCATCGAGATTATGTAGTGTCGTTATTGATAGTATAATATCCACACTCTTATCCTCAAAAGGTAAATCTATCGCATTAGCTACCCTACAATATTCTTTCACTTCTTCTTTTGCATTATTAATAGCATACTCTGAAATATCAATCCCAAAAACATTCAGTTCTGGCATCACTTGTAATAAATCAAAAAGCATAAAACCTTTTGCACAACCAATATCCAATAATGAATCACTAAGTTGAATATCCCAATGACTTATAAAATCTGGAATAACCGCCCCCCAAAAGTGAGGGTGATATGAAAAACCACCATAACCATGTCTACGAGAACCATCAAAGAAATCTTTTCCAAATTTCTGCGCAATTTGACAATCTTGAACAGTTTTTGAATTTGCACGCCCAGAAACATTTCTTTTAGATTTAGGATAGTTTTTTAGTAAGTTAACTTCCTTTCCCACTGTTGTTTTATTTTTCATAATAGCTAGTTACTTATTTTCTAGGGAAAAGAGATATGATCATCATCAATAGACAAATACTGATTAATGATCAGATTTTTTGTATGAGAAATACAATGGTGATTACAACTTTTAGACGGATCAAATTGATACACCTTATCTTGATTACTGTCATCTCCCCAGAACTCTATAAATCTCATCTCATTAATACTACCCAAGTCCCCTGATTCCGTATAAGCCTTATCTTGGCAAGTATACACATGACAATCAGCACCTATAACCGGCCTGTATAAAATATATGGACAAGTGTTGTATTCTTTAAAGAATCTATCTTCCAAATCATGATAATGGTTGACAATATCAAAACTATTATCAACCAGTTGTTTTGCTAACTCTAACTGTTCCTGAACACTATTCTTTATACTGTTATGGTATTTATTATTCTCCTCAGGTGTATTACCTATCACAACCCCTGATATTTTTACATGATTTGCACCTGCATTTTTCAACTTTAAGCAAATATCATAAATATATTCATAATTATCTTTGCCGACAATATATGAACATCCGAGGACACATTCAGTTCCAGATGAAGTGAATAATTTAATGTTATTCATTAAATTAGAAAACTCACCTTCTTTAACCCCTCTAGCTTTTGCATAACTGACATCATCATAACCATCAAGTGATACTCTTACCCAAGATCCATATTTTTGGAATGCATCCGCCATCGTACCCTTTAAATTTGACCCGTTAGTTAGAGTTGCTACTTTTACCCCGCCTTTTTTTAATTTTTTTACTATTTCGGGAAGTCTTTTATACAACAGAGGCTCTCCTCCCCCAGAAAAAGTTACTGCCGCAACTCCCATTTCTATGATATCATCAGCAATCTCATTAAGTTTTTCAAAAGGCATAACATCTCTAGCACCCATCTCGCCACCTAGCTGCACATCAGAGACATGGTATGCACAATACCAACAATCGTGATTACATATATTAGTAGGTTTAATTCTAATATGTACTGGCGGAACAATTTCTCTTGACCTAAGAGCACTTAGTGTGTTTCCGTAGTTCATAAATTTCAGGTCACTGTATACATTCTTCATAATATGCCCTATTTGTATAGCTATATCATTTACTCAATACCTTGATTAAAATGGTCCATGAAAATTTTTAGTTGGCACATCTCTGTGATATCCAGTATTTAATAAATCAAATATTGACTCTTTGTTACCTTGATATCCAAAGAACTCCATTACTTGCTCAGCAATCTCTTTTGCATCTTGATAATAATAATCTGCCATATAATGTGACGTAGGAACAGGATGCTCAGGTAATGAAATTCGTAACGGAGCCCTTTCTAATAAATCAAACCCATTATCCACAACCTGAGCAACAATTTCTCCGGCAATTCCTCCTGCTTTCCATGCTGCATCCACAACAATTATTTTTTTTGTTTTAACTACTGATTGCATAATAGTATTAATATCAATTGGTCGAACTGACCGTAAATCAACAACTTCCATATCTATATCAATCTCTGAGAGTACTTTTGCAACCTTCAAAGATTCCATTACCATCAAGGAACTAGCGACTATTGTAACATCACTTCCTCTCCTAATAACTTGTGCTTTATCTATATCTGAGCCATATACTTCTTCAGGAACATCATCTTCTATATGATGCAACCACCGGTGCTCAATAAATATTACGGGATTATTATCCCTAAGAGCCGTAATCATCATCCCCTTTGCATCTTTAGCTGTTGCAGGCATTATCACTTTAAGCCCTGGTATATGGGCAAAAAGAGCTTGTAAACCCTGAGAATGTTGTGGACCTTGCCCCCATCCTCTACCAATAATAACTCTAATTACAATTGGGACTGTCATTTGACCATCGAACATGTAATGCCATTTTGCTGCATTATTAATAATTTGGTCCATCGCTAATAATGCGAAGTCAATCCGCTGATGAATCATCAGAACTCTTGTTCCATCAATTGCAGCTCCAATACAGATACCTGTCATACCATTTTCTGCCAACGGCATATCAAAAACACGTTTTTTTCCATATTTTTCTCTTAGACCCTCCGTCGTCAAAAAAATTGACTTTGGATCAGGTACTCCCTCACCAATTACAACGAGATTAGATGATTCTTGCATTACTTGGTCAATACCTTCGCGAATTGCTTTTGAATATGATATTTTTCTTATTTTTCTAGTAATATTACGATGCATAAATATGATTCCTCATCTGTGCCGGCGATGGTTCTGGGCTATTTGATGCAAATTCAAAAGCATTACTAATTTCAGTTTTTATATCATGTTCAATCAAATCTATTTGTTGTTCTGTTACCAAACATTGCTCAACAATATGCGTTTTTAATCTTTCTATTGGACATTTATTCTTCCACGTTAGCAACTCTCTTCTCGGACGATATTCAAGATCATCATCATCATTTGGACCACAATGCTCTAACCACCTATATGTTTGAAATTCTAGAAATTGAGGGCCCTCTCCATTCCTCGCGCTATTTATAGCTTTATCCGCTATTGATGCAATACCGAGAACATCATTTCCATCACCTTTATGGACACTAAGACCATGAGATTTTGCTATACCAGATATCTTCCTATTTGGCTGTCGCTCTTTTAACTGTGTATAAACAGAGTAACCATTATTTTCACATACAAATATCACTGGCAGTTTATATAACGAAGCAAAGTTCATCGATTCATGAAGCACACCCTCTTCAAAGCAGCCATCACCAAAATAAATAACTGAAACTCGATCTATATTCTTTAATGATGCTGACCAAGCATTACCCACCGCAAGCGGTACAGTACCACCAACAATTGGAGTTGAACCTATAAAACCTACTTTAAGATCAACAAGATGCATTGAGCCGCCACGCCCACCACAACAACCAGTTTCTTTACCATATAGCTCGGCAACCATCCCCTTTAAGTCGCCCCCTTTTGCCAAATAATGACCATGTGAACGATGGCTACTAAACACATGATCTTTATCAGTGAGATGCATTGAGATACCTACAGGGATTGCCTCTTGACCTATACTTAAATGCATAGGGCAACGCATATTCCATTCTAAATACCGAACTGCAATTGCTTCCTCAATTCTGCGGATTCTCAATAGTCTCCTGAATATATCAGTTAATGCACTACCATCACTAACAAGAGAATTATTACAAGGGTATTGAGTAGTCATTGATACAACATTCTTTATCATATAAAATTAATGTGAGCAATTTTTCTATTCTTTAAAATATCAAGATATCGATTCGCCTCATCCATTCTGCAGTTTATTCGACAATTGTTGGTATCAAGGTCATTCTTGACAAAATAATAATTTTGTTCTCTCCTCTTACCCTGCCAAATCTCCTGGAAACTTTGATCATTGATGTTTCCATACTGAAACCTCTTGTCAAGAAGAAACGCGCTACAACCATACACATCTCCATTAGCCATTATATACCCCCATAAAAATGGTGTTGAGTAACATTTTGAGTAACGTTTCGAAGGATCTTCAGTATATTTTTTCATTGTATGCCCACGAAATATAACATTGAAATCATTTGTAGATAACAATTCCAGATTGTCAGAAAGATCCAAATAAGAAGAATAATCTATCCCGTTATAACGCTGTGTGTCGCTAGATAAATGTTGCGAATAAGGCTTAACCACAAGATAGTCAAGCCCGATCTCATCTCTACATAGTGTTGCCAACGTAGTGATTTCATCTGCATTGTCAGGCAAAAGAATGGCTTGAGCCCCAATCGTACAATCATAATTGTGTTCCCGTTTTGCTATCACAAGACGTTTTAGATTATCAACAACCTTATCAAAATCCTTCTCATGAGTTTGATGAATTTGAGCATAAGTCTCTGATGTCGCCGCATTAATAGAAGCTTTTATCCATGATATTAAGGGTAAAGCATCTGTTAAAAACTTGTCCGAAACAACAGTCGCATTTGTTGTAAAAGACACATCTATCCCCGATAATTTAGTCAACTGGACAATTTCATGGATCCTCTTATGAAGAAGAGGCTCTCCTTCACCAGCGTACATAATACTTTTTACACCTAGCTTGCCCATTTCTGGCAAACGTTCAGCTAAGATATCTACAGACAGCATTCGCGACTCATATCCAACATAATCAACAGCACAAAACGTACAACGATGATTACACGCACCCACCGGAGTCACCTCCATATATATTGGATAAACCTTTTTAGCTTTTTCCCAATCATCTACAGCAGCAAGAGTCTCAGCAACTCGGCCAGGGTGATATATCAACTTGTGATGATCAATACCAAATTTATCTTTATTCATAATATATTAAAGAACTTTATAAAAAATACAACTAGCTGACGGCATCTAAAATATCATGATAAATATCATGTAAATGCCGTTCTTTATGAGTGCCTAATGTTACTGTATTACCAAACTTAATATACATACCATAACTACCAGATTTGTCACAATCAAGATAACCATGCATACCTAGTGAGACATGGTTAGGTAAATGAAAAAAATCTGGATTAATCAATACTCCAGAATTAGCATACCAGATTGTATCACCAGTATCTTTATTTAGGTTAAACTCAAGCTCATTATTATGGAATATACCTTTTTCTGCCAACTCTGAAATATCAGATAGATAACTTTTTATTTTTACCTTGACATTATCATTAAAAAACCAAAGCCTAAACATTGTTGAATCTAAAAAATAGATATAATCTAAACCAAGTTTTAATTGAAGATCATATTCCATTTTTTTTATAATAGCATTAATATCAATGTGATTATCGACCTTAACCATGCCATGATCACCAAGAAAAATATATGTGCTATCAGGATGAATTTTCTCGAACCTATCTACAAAATTCATTAAAGTATTATCAAGAGCAGCTAAAGCTTCATCAGTTTCTAGAGAATCTGGTCCATATATATGCCCAATAGCATCCATTGTTGATATATATATTAAATACAGAGAATATTCGCCAGAAGATTCATCTAATACCATCTGTAAACGATCTTCATCTGAACCATTGTTTTTTTTGTTCAATCCTGTAAATGAATCATGATATATGCGCTTAGAATTACGAACCGCTTCATCAAAAACAGAGTTCGCTCCTAATGCATTAAACTTAGTAATATCCTCATAATCTTCAGTTAATGAAAAATACTTAAGGAGTTTAAACGGGATTTGATATGGATTCAATGGGTGTTCTGTTCTGTAAATATAATAAGATAAGATCCTTCTCATTACCTTTCTAACTATTGGAAGAAATGAAAAAATAGTATCCACAAAAGATATAACCTTTAACATCATTCCCATGTTCCTATATGGACTTTTTTTGGGAGAAAAACCAATAGCTGTCAAATATCCACTTTTTGTTGAAGAGATGCCAGTAAAGATTTCACTTCGTTCACAAAACCCAACACCAGGAATTATTTTTTCCGTGTAGACTCCTTTACCTATACAATCATATAAAAAAGGAGTTTTATCCTTTGACAGATAATTACTACTAAATGCATCTGCAAGAAAAAGAACGTGACGACTCACTTATTTAACTCGTTCATCAGCAACAATAAGTCTTATGGAATCAAAATTATACTCAGGATAAATATCTATTTTATTTAATTGTTCGATACATTTTTTTACAGCATCCTCCTTAGTTACTTCATTTAAAATTGAAGAAAGAATATATAGTTGAACAATATTAAGTATAAAGATCCTCCTATAATTAACTTTTGGTCTAACTAAAGACTTAATAATTACCATTAATTTATTCAAATATCTGGAAGAGTAATACTCACAAAATTGATTTATTGTTAAAAACTTTTTCCGATAAATCTTCGATAACATAATCAACATATAATGTGCATAAAAGTGAGCAACCTGATTTTGCAACTTAATTACATCTTTCATAGCCATACTTGAAGTTGATGGAGTTAATTTTTGAATTATCGCCCACTCAAGAAGGTGGGAATGATTAGATTTATTGTCATCATCAATTAGTAATAATGCATTTTTTACCTTATCTTTATAGCTTGATACATACTTTCCTCGCATTATAAGAAGAATATCTGCAATAGAAAGTATTGATTTTGTCATCTGATATCTAAAAAAAAGAGACTCTTCACTACCGAGATCACACATACTTTTAATCACACCAATAAATGGCCATAACCTAGTAAAAAAAAGAACTTCAGCCTCAGTTTTTTTTATTTTATTTTGATGAAAATGCGGAATTGTATCTAATATTTTATTATCTCCATAAATCACCTTAGATCCATGAATAAGATCATACCAATAAACTGTCATCCTAGGCTTATGAAGATCTTTGCGATAAATATAACCCACATCAACCCATTTAATATCGATCATATTGACTATAGATCGTTTAACCTCTTCAATTGACTCTGGACTCTCAACATGATCATTTATAACAAGCAATATATCGTAATCATTATAAGGTGCATATTTACCGTTAATTTCAACCCAGGCCCCCTCATCTCGGCCGTAGCCACCATATAACACTATCGCAACAACACCATTAACCGCAGACAAACAGACATTGACAATTTTACTCATGTGATCATCAAATATATGTTGGACTAGTGCTGAATTATTTTTCATGACAAAATAATCACCCAACAAACACATATTACCGGCATTTTTTGAATCACCTTACTAGCTCAACAATATACATCTATTTTAGATAAATCACTATGCTCTTTGCTTCTTCAACATATAATGGAAAGCACCTGATTTGTTTTGGGATAATTTATCATAAGAACCTTCTTCCACAACTTTTCCTGACTTCATTACATATATTTGATCAGCTTTTGAAATTGTCGATAATCTATGAGCAATAACAACCACCGCCATAGTATTCTTTAATCTTTCAATCGATTGTTGAATCATCATTTCTGTCTCAGAATCAAGAGCACTTGTCGCCTCATCCAATATCAACAGATCTGGTTTTCTTAATAAAGCCCTTGCAAGCGCAATTCTCTGTCGTTGACCGCCTGACAGACGAACTCCACGATCACCTACTATAGTATCTATGCCATGAGGTAGTTCTGATACAAACTGCTTTGCAAAAGCTAATTGTAAAGCCTCCCATAACTCTTTTTCACTAGCTTTGTCATTAGCCCATAATAGATTCTCACGAATGGAGGAATGAAATAATATTGGATCCTGAGGTATATATCCAACCCGTTGCCTAAAACTATTTTGCTTCCAGTTAGTAAACTGAACATCATCAACTAATATTTCACCTCTATCTGGAACTAATAAACCATGAATAAGGTCAGTAATAGTAGATTTTCCAGACCCAGACTCTCCCACAATTGCCGTCATACTCTTTTTACCAATATACATATTTACGCCACAGATCGTATTCTGACGACCAGGATAAGTAAATTCTACATCTCGAAATCCAATACCATCATTAAGTTGATGAAACTGTATATTACCCTCAATTTCTTTATGCTCATTAGCTTTTTCTCGCAAATGTACTAATTGCTCATAACTAGGAATAAAATTATTGATGTTTATATTTGTACTAAGTAATGATGATAATATGGGCAATGCTGTTAACAAACTCCAAAGTACCGCAACAAGTTCAGGTAGTGGTTCCTGATTATCTATTGATACACCTAAAGCAATAACTGCTGCAAGTATACCTAAAGGTGCAAAAAAAGCAGGGACAGCATTAGAAAGAGTCTGTGATTTCAATGTTGCATTCACATGAGAGTCGAATGCTTTCAGGTATATAGTTTCAGATTTTTTTTGTTCTCCAAATCCAAGAATAATACGCACTGATTGAATCAGTTCGCTTAACGTCCCCATTAGTTTATTTGATGTTTGTGTATTTAACTGACCTAATCTATAACTTATTCTATTCAAATATAAAAAAGGCAATCCAAAAGATACTGCTAAAATCAAAGCAATCATAGTCATTGGTGGGTTTAACCAAAAAGGAACTGACAAATAAATAATAAATTGAACCAATTGAGCAAATTGAGTTGCCATGTGCCCTAAAGTATCTCCAATAACAACCATCTCTTTGTTCATCGTATTTAGCAGTTTTCCATGTCCAGATCTACTAAAGAATTCCCAACGTGCATTTAGAAACGAACCTAGTACATCTTTATACAACCCACGCAGAATTGCATATTTAATTCGTAAAATAGAATATCGGATCCCAATCTTAAAAACACCATTTATTACGTTAAGAAGTACAAATAAGATTCCTAGCACCCAATAATTAATTGAATAACCAGCAGAATTTATTAAATAGATTACATATTTAGTTACCTCATTAGGGTTAGCAAGTGATGAATCAAGCAAATAATCGGCTAATGGCACCATTGATACAATCGCACTAGCAGCAACAAGCCCTTCCAGTAACAGCAACAAAAATAAGAAGATAAATTCTTTAGGATAACGAGAGCCAAACTCTTTTAATATATTAACGATAATTGTTAACTGCTGCAAATTTTAATATCCTTATTCATTATTTTGAATTAACATTATAAAACTCATTATTTTAACAGATGACTGTTTTGCTTAAGAAATAATGCTCCAATATGTGAATAAAATTCGCCATGTAAATGTCTCTTGTTAGATAATTGGCAACGACTAAAAATATATTTAAATCGTTCTCTATTTTTTATATCATCTGTTGGCTCTATCCAAACTCCCTCCAAACGATCCGCCATTTCAATTACCAAATCTCGAATCTCTTCAGGTGAGTTTTCTACTAACTCAATATTTTTTTTGTGATAATCGCTACTTGACAGTGATACATCTAATTTCATGGAACAAATCTCAGAAAACGAAAGCTCTCTACCGTCATCTTTTGAAATATGATGCTTTGTTATAGAAATGTATTTACTACTAAATGTATATATATAACTAAAAGGAACCGTTACAAACGCGATAGGCTTTCTAAATATTGCTGGTATCGAATCAAAACCTGTAGAAGTACTAATACAAAATGAACATTTTGCTCCAAGGTAAATATCCATAAATTCACTCCTAGAACCACTAGTAGCATAGTCTATAATTTTTGGGTGCTTTGAATTTATAGAATTTTTAACTTTAGCTCCCATTCTTATTACATAATAACCCCTATTTGCTAACTCTTCACAAGCCATAACATACTGCTGTATATTTCCATCCCTATAAGAGTGATAAGGTAATTCTTCTAAATATGCCGAATCACGCACTATTAAACAAACAAATTTTGCTCCCTCTGGTATCCCATGTTTACGCAACTCACTAGCTCCATATATTTCTTCTTGATCAGAAAAACTAATATGAACTGAAGATTTATCAAAAAGATTATGGACATCTCGATCGTGATTACTTGTTTTAATCTCATGACACTCGCCACCTGGTATTAATTTATTAATAATCATTACTGGATACATGAAGTAATGAGGCCAAATACGTAATACACGCTTCCACATAATAAATAACTGATAATTACATATAGGTTTATGCCCAACAAAGAATATATCAAAGTGGCGTTGTGCTGGAACATTTATATTATGATCTTTTTCACAGGCATATAATTCAATGTTTGCAGCAAAATGTCCTATCCGGGTTGCTACAATAGCATACCAGCGAATCAGCACAAGAGGTCTAATTATCCTTATAAGAGCCACCAAAGGTATCGCACTGATATATAGTGGAAAATTAATCAGATGCGGTTTGATCTTATTAAGCTTCCTATAGAGTGCAGATACTCCTCCTTGCTTAATTTGATTAACTTGTCTTAATAAAAAATGTTGCATACTTAATATTTCCAAGGATTTATTTTCTTTCTGACCTATCTTAAGTCGTTACTAGCATTTGATAACATTGAGCTACGGATCTTTCTTTGAACGTAAATTCATAATCTGTTTTCTGAGAAACAAATAAAACTTGCTATTTTTATGTATGAAAAGCATGTATTGCAAAACTATTGATGAATTGACGTACTTAAAGTGACTTAACCCTGCAGACACTAATGCTTTATAATAATAGACCAAGCAATAAGGATTAACACTGGTTGATTTTTTAAATATGATATCAATCACCATAGATAACCCGTCCTTTGTTACACCCTTTTTATTTGCTAAATAACATAGTCCGACAAATAGGTCATATATGTCCTTTATTGGTTGATTTTCCTTCATAAAGTAACTGGATACATCAAGTTTCTTTATAAGATTTTTATCAGAAATATAATATTGAGCATACTCTCTTGCAATTACAATGGAAGATTTTATTATGTCTCTTTTATCTTCAGATGCTTGGCCTGGGTGCACCCTATATCTAAGAAGAATTTCTGGAATATTCCCTATGTTTAAACAATCAATAGAAATCCTTTTCCATAAATCATAGTCTTCAGCAGCAACATCTCGATAACCATATTTTTTAAATACAGAAGATAATCCGAAAGCTGTTGGATGAGCTAATGGAGACATAAAAAGCATAGCAAAATTAGTATCTTCTTTTGCGATAGGATATGTGACAGTTCCACTAGTTGAGCTAAACATCTCAATAGAGGAGCCGCAAACTTGCAAATCATTCTGCTTCAGATATTTCAGCTGTTTTGATAATCTTTCTGGAAAAGATATATCATCTGAATCCATTCTTGCAATATATTCACCTTTTGCATAAGAAATTCCTTTATTTAATGAAAAAACAATCCCTTTATTTTGCTCATTAATTAATAGTTTTAACCTATTATCATCAAATGTCCTTACAACTTCTATTGTGTTATCAGAAGATCCATCTTCTATTACAATTACTTCAATATTTTGATATGTTTGATTGAGCATACTATCAATAGCTTCCTCAATATAATTAGCAGAATTATATGCTGGAATAATTACTGATATACACTCTTGTTCAATAATCATATTTATTATAACCTACACTGATCTTTTAATGGTTAGAATAATATCGATTAACCGCACTGGTAACATCATTTTTGCTATACTTTTCCATTTAGAGGATGTAAGAGCAGTCACAGCCAATCTTCTTCTCTTAACCTCATGCTCATCAAAGTCAGGCGTAACAATAGGAATAAAATGGGCCGTACTCATTAATCGTTTATTAACTAAAAAATTAGTATAGTTAGGATCTGTAAGAATTCCCTCTTCAAAACATCTTTTTGTCAGTTGAGTTCCAGGATATGGTTGTGCATTATTAGCACAAAGTATCATATTACTTCCAAAGCTACGTAAGCGTTTCAAAAAAGTCACACAGTTATCAAAACGTTCTCTGGTTTCACCTGGATAACCAATAATCACAAACACTTGAAACTCTGGTATTTCATACTTAGCTAATAGTTTAACAACTTTTTCCATTGTTTTTAACTTTACTCTCTTCTTCATTATTTTTAGCATATTTTCATCGCCATGCTCCAGAGCCAATGTTAAAGAAGTACAATTAGATTTTTTAATTAATGAAATTAGTTCTTCATCAAGTGTTTCAATGTCAACTCCATTAGGTGTATTCCAGCTTAGCCCTGCACCTCCTTTATTTAGCTCTATTATTCCTTTAAGTATTTCTATCACTCGAGGTTTTTTAAGAGTAAAGTTATCATCTTCTATTTCTAATGTTTTAACATTAAATTTGTCTACTAACATCTTAATTTCTTCTAGCACCTTAGAAGCTGACCTAGCTCTAAAACGTCTTCCGTATACCGGCTCTATTGAGCAAAACTCACATGTAAAAGGGCATCCTCTCGAAGTTACAAGAGAAGCCGTTTTCCCTCTCCCCATTCTTGGAGAGATAGTAAAATATCTTTCCATATCCGGCAATTCATAATCTGGAAAAGGAAGATTATCCAATTCATTTACCGTTGGAGCCCCTGGATAATTAGGCAATATTTCTTTTCTAGGTGAGTAAACTCCCATAATTTTACAAGGATTTTTACCAAGTGCCATATCTAAAATAGCCGTTTCTCCCTCACCAACAACTATATAGTCAACAGAAGATGTTAAAGCTAGTTCTGGTTGAGTAGATGGATAAACTCCCCCCATAACCAGCAATGCCTCAGGAAAACTAGCTTTAATTAATTTAGCTATGTCATGTACAATAGGAGCTAATTGACTAAAAGGAGATGAAATTCCAATTATTGCACTCTCTTTTGGAATTGCTGACACAATTTCATCTAACTCTAATCCAACAATATATCCATTTGAGTATGTCTTAACATTATCGAAACCTTGCATTAAAGAGTCAATAATACAAACATCATGAAATCCTTCTTGTTTCAAGTAAGCAGATAAACTTCTAACACCTAAACATTGAGAAAATACTATTTCTTTTTTAGAAGGAAAAAGAAAAGGAGGATTGATTAATGAGATTTTCAAAGTTTAAATTTCTATTTGTTAACAAAATCCTGCTTGAACATAAAATATAATACAAAGTATAAATGACTTTAGAGATTTACTCTTTAGTTAGTAATTGTTTTTATAATATTTTTAGAAAAGAAGTCAGCAGAATATAACTCTATGTGAGGGGCTGTTAGAAATTCTTCAATTGCACTGATATATTCTGTGTACTCTTTATCTGAAATTCTACTTATATAACTATATAGTTCGCTAATATTATCAAAGTCCTGAAAGTTTATAAAACACTGACCTGGAACATGTTCTGCAATATCAGGACTTCCATAATAAATCGGTATTGATCCAGATATCATCGAATCAAATATTTTCTCGGTTATATATCCAGATAATGATCTAGCATTCTCAAAACAAATTGAAAACTTGTATTGAGCCATTACTTCAATTTTTGTTATTGCAACTCCCTTATAACATTTATAAGTATCTTTTTTACTTTTTGTAAATATCTTAGACCTATTCAAGATTCTCAATGGCTTAGGAGATCTAATATATCTTTTATCCCAATCATATCCATAAAGATCGAAATCGTCAGATCTATTAGTGTTAAACCACTCCACTACCGATTTACGTGCTGAGTACAATTCTAATGGATGCGTGTGATATTTATTAGATGCGATCATAACACATAATTTTTCTTTTTTTATATTATGGTATTGCTTGTAGTTTTTCAAATTATTATCAGTATATGAAAAAATACATGGCATGTACACAGCATTTGTCATCGTCTTTAATACACTACCTGTCCATGTAAATAAATAATCGAACAAATCATGATAAGACTTCTTATAGTTCCATGGTTTTATAACCTCACACTCGGATAATAACGCAATTTTTATTGACTTAGATATTACCTTATTTTTTATAATGGACTTTTCTTTAGGTATATCAATAAAGATCACGTGCGTAGGACTAATATCATTTTTTATGTATTTTTCATACCTATCAACACTAGCACCTATACTAATCAGATCATCATATAATCTTCTAACAAAGAAATTCTCATCATCACGATTAAAGGGATGCCCTGCATCCCTACCAGATTCAATTGTTGTATCAGTAAAATAATCATGTTCTTGATCATAATCCTTACAATAAACTGCAATACTTAAGTTTGTTTTTTCCTCAGTTATATTGGTAATCATATTTACTCTATATTATGTAGTTAGCTTTCCATTTGAAATAATTTACAGCTATTATTTGTAGTCACAAGTCTATAGTTATCTTGTGTCTTCTACATAATCAAGTATAAATTCAGCAAAGCTAAAAGAACTAGTAAATGCAGGTGAAATTGCATTTAAAATATGTACACTACTATTCGTTTGCTCAATGATATAATCCATCTCAACATAACCTATTTTTGTGTTAACTAATTGCAGACGAATTCCCACTTTATCACTAGGTATCAAATCTTCAGTTCTCAGATAAGCCATTAATTTCTGAGCTGATTTAACGAACCATGGTTTCAGATATTTCCTAATTTCCGCATCGACAAATAGCCTATAATTACTTTTATTATTTAGTTACATGCTTGCTAACTCGGAACCAAATTTCAGGCCCTCTGCTAACTCAATTCCTTTTAAAACACCATAATTTTCACGACCAAGTAGGGATTGCCGTAGGACCAACATAAACCTCACCATTGATTACTCTTGTCAGATGTACCCCAAGAAATGGGAGTTTGATATCTGGCACAGGATATATATTACTCTTTACCATGTGATCACTTTCAGACCTTAACTTATAAGATCCTTTTAAAACTTACCATTGTGTAATCCTCACCTTTTCCAAATAGTTTTGCTACACGATCGGCGTGTGCACCTGCACAATTATAGACGTAACCGTAGGATATTTTTCTGTTTTGTGTTGATACAGTTTTCTCTTGTTCATTCTGCTCCAACAATGGAAAGCTTAATTCAAATTTAACATCTTGCTCTTTTAGCAATGAATAAAGTTTTTTTGCCACGGATTTACTATCACTCACTGCAGTATCTGGACTATAAATACCTGTTCGGTAGGGTGACGCATGAGTTTCAATTTTTTTGATCACCTGCTCATCTATTCGTTTTACTTTTATACTGTTGTCTTCAGCATTTGTTAATAGACGGTCAATGCTAGGCAGATCAGCCTAAGAAGTTGCGATGATAATTTTGCCTGAACGGTTACAAGCAATACTGTACACCTTAGCAAACTCCTGCATCTTTTCTGCTCCCGAGGAGCGAACTTTTGCCTATAGAGTGTCACTACCATAGTAAATTCCGGAGTGCAGTACCCCGCTATTTCGACCACTTGCGTGTAAGCCGACTTCAGGTTCTTTTTCTAAAATAGTGATACTTGCTGATGGATGTCTCTTTCTTAGCTCCCAGGCAATGGCTAAGCCGATAATTCCTGCACCTACAATCAGGTAATCAGATGAGTGACTCATTATAAAATTACTCTAGTCAACTAAACATTTCCATAACGACTATTTTTGATCATAGTGTATCCTTTGATTAATTCACAAATTCCACGATCTAGAGAGAATTCTTGCTTAAATCCTGTCGCTTCAATTTTCTCATTAGAGACGATATAGTTGCGCTGATCTGGGTCTTTACCTACCTGCTCATCAATAAAGATAAATTCTGGAATCTGTTTTTGAATATGCTCACAAAGCTCCTTTTTAGAAACATTAGCATCAGATAGTCCAACATTATAGATCTCGCCTTTCATTGTGTCATGATTATTTAATGCGTGCTGAAATACTCTGGATACATCTCTTACATGGATAAAATTGCGCTTAAAATGGCTCTCAAATAAAACAACGAAATGATCATTCACTGCGCGATAGGTAAAATCATTCACTAGTAGATCAATACGCATACGAGGCGACATACCAAACACTGTTGCCAAGCGAAAACTAATTGCATTCGGGTGATCCATTAGATGTTTCTCAATTTCAACCTTCTCAATTGCATATTGTGAGATTGGCCTTAAAGTTGACTCCTCGTTACAGTAGTTATCTTTATCTCCTGTACCATATGCACTGTTAGTTGTAGGCATTAAGACTATCTGGTCTTTAGAAAGAAGTTTTAGCATTAACTCAATAGCATCATGATTAATCGTTGTTGCACCAATGGGGTCAAGGCCACAGAGTGGTGCACCAACTAGAGCAGCCAATGGTATAATAACATCCACATTCTTCATCAGAGTTTCCATAGTCTTTTCGACACGAATATCTCCTTCAACAACTGAAAAGTTAGGATGGTAAGCACAGTGATTTAGACTGGTTTGCTTAAACATAAAGTTATCTAAAACCGTCACCTTATGCCCTGCAGCAAGTAAATCAGGCACCATAGTTGATCCCAAATAGCCTGCTCCTCCCGTTACTAAAATATTGTATATCATTACTTATCCTTATTTATATAAGCTAGTCTCTAATTCCATGTGCAACAATAATCGTATAGGGTGTTGCCACTAACAGATCATACAACCTGTCAACACCCCCATCTTTCTACAGCGCATAAATAGAAAACTGGCCGAACTGAAAAGGCAGAGTAGCATCAGGAAGATAGCTAATATTCTTGGTGGTTCTCACTGCACAATCAGTAGGGAGATCAAGCAATCTCCTGACCCGTCTAACTTATCATGTGAAAGCGGCCAATCAGGCAGCCAGTACCTGAAAAAGGTGCTCTGCACGCAGAAATAAACTGATTCCAGGGACTGTTCTATGGGAAGTGGTAATGGCCTTGATCATGGCTGACTGGTCCCCGGAGCAGATTGCTGGCAGACTGAGGCGGATGAACCCCGATAATCCATCCAAACAAGTTTCTCACGAGTATATATATATGCCGCCCACTATGCCCTTCCAAAGGGGGAGCTTCGCAAGGAGTTGATAGAATCTCTCCGTCAGGGCAAGCAGCATCGTCGTCCTAGAAGCCGTGGAACTGACCGTAGAGGACAGATTCCTAATATGGTCAGTATCCATGACCAGCCTACTGAGGTAGAAGAGCGGTAGGTACCTGGCACTGGGAGGGAGATCTCATCAAAGGAGCCAGGAACCAGAGTGCAATCAGTACCCTAGTTGAGCGACAGAGTCGATACCTGCTGATGGCCAGGATGGATGGGAGTGATGCTCAATCTGCCCTGCAGGCCAGATCGATTCCAATTTTCCTGATTGCTCGTTTTTCGTTATCCTTGCTCATGGTCTGCTCCATCACCTTGTCGTTTGGTCTTACATAGAAGCCGTTATCAAAGTCATCATTGTATGACCTTGAGGGATGGGGCGAACCATTCCATTATTATATGAATCTATGTCCTTATTGTAGCAAAATTGCTTCTGCGCTAAGATAATCTGCGGCTACGCCGATATCAATAAATTTACCAAAAAATTGCATACCAAATAACTCACCACCACTAGACATAAAATCAGGTAGCAAATCATCCTCTAATGAAGTTTTTTTTCCCATATTTTTTGTAAATTTATTGACTACTGAAGGATTTATAAGGTATACACCCCCATTTGCTAAACTATTCATATTTAATGATTCTG
>Ga0066868_10000089_pt1 | contig 29612 bp, 18 predicted proteins | sample ETN01SmetaG_FD_65607 | JGI IMG/M metagenome (GOLD analysis project Ga0066868, IMG submission 65607) | Marine microbial and viral communities from oxygen minimum zone, Eastern Pacific Ocean - ETNP2014F12-01SV259 | ecosystem: Environmental > Aquatic > Marine > Oceanic ...
GTCAAACTGAAAGCACGCAAGAAGAAGCCGAGCCGCAAGATATCTCCCCAATTGCTGCAGTCCAATTTTCGGGTTCTGGAATAACCGATTTGGAAACTCAAACCTTATTCAATCGATTTCGTAATCACACAAATAGTTTGTTTCTTAAACATGGAATGAGTCCTGTAGGTTACTGGACAATTATCGAAGGAGATAACAAAGAGAACACCCTTTTTTATATTATTGCCCACTCCGATCGATCTGCAGCGAAAGAGAGCTGGTCCACATTTATTGCTGATCCAGAATGGAAGAAGGTTTATAAAGAATCAAGAAAAAATGGACCTCTAGTGTCAAAAATAAAATCTGAGTTCATGCAAATAACAGATTATTCTCCAATCAAATAAAAAAATATAATTCAATATCAATCGTTTTATTGATCTTATCAGTCCAGACAGTATTGATCCTGTGATTATTATTTTAGTATATTTTGTTTCAATGGAGATAGTGTGAAAAATTATTTTATTGTTTTTGTAGTTTTATTTTTTTCCTGCACTTCAAAAAATAAAGAACCTTCAAAATTTAATACCCACCCAAAAGCAAGCACTTCGGTTTCCAATATGTATGCTGTAGAAATTTGTGCGATTTATTTTAACGAATCTGACTTCAATCTTAATACTCTGGGTACTCCATATCCTGTGGTTTTTCGTTTATTTGAGGATAATAAACTTATATGGAAAGAAGTACTAGGAAGTCTTAGAGGGAAACATTCTTTTAGGCATAATGATGCGACAAAAATTCTTTCATATAACAAAAATAGTACCTATCGAATAGTAATTAAAGATGATGGTTTAATTACCTTTCCAGATACATGGGGTGGAGGTGAATGGGAAGTAGGTGTTTGGCCATTTGATAATTTAATTGATAATAAACTCCAGAAGGGTTCATCTTGGATAGAAGTTAAGAATCATCATCTGCCGAATATGAATTACCGTCGAAATATGGAAATAATTGACTCATAGATAATCAAATATATTCTATCGGGGTAATCCGCTGTGCTTTTAGCCAAACATAATTATTATTTTGGTACTCACTATTTTTTTCGTAGAAAATTTCCTTTCCAGGTGAATTTCAGGTCTTTATTTTCAATTTTCAGTTTCATACTCTGATTATCATATTCTCAGCAATTAATTTGATGAGTACTTTCATTAGTTAATGGACAATATGAACTGTAGTTTATCGGCTTGCTTATTAGAAAAGTGTTCCAAGAAAGCAAAATGAATTTTAAATCATTAATACATAAAATTCTTAGATCTACAATCCTTTTTAAAAAAACATATTTTTTGGTGCCTCTGCTATTTTTATTTATTATTAATGGATGTGAGCAAGTAAAAACCCCAGAAATAAATGATTTAGCTCAGGTAGGAATTACTTATGGTGGCAGACAAATTGATGTTGGCTATTTTGGGCAACAAACCAAGGATGGTGGATTTATTATAACAGGTTGTATTGACTGTGAAAGCTATTCAGATCTAATTATAATGAAAATCAATGAATTAGGTGATACCCTTTGGACAAAGACATACGGGGGTATCAAGATGATATGGGTGCCCATGGCATACAAACTTCAGATGCAGGCTATATTGTAACTGGTCAAACCAGTTCTTATGGTAATGGAGTTAATGATCTCTGGCTGATAAAGACAGATGCTTCCGGTGACACTCTCTGGACTCGACTTTATGGTGGAAGTTCTTTAGATGAAGGATCGTTTGTTCAGCAAACATCAGATAATGGTTATATTTTAACCGGCATTAATTTTTCTCAGGTTTTGCCTGACTATGGTGACGTTTGGTTAGTCAAAACTGACAGTGCTGGTATTAAATTATGGGAGAAAACGTTTGGGGGGCTTGGACTTGACTGGGGAAGAACTGTACAGCAGACATCTGATGGTGGTTATGCTTTGACCGGATGGAGGGAGAATGTATTGAACGGAGAACCTGATTCACAGGCATGGCTTATTCTGACGGACAGTGAAGGCGAAGCATTCTCTGGTGATTAAAGCCGAAATTAAATATCAGTTCTGGGAATTATTTTAAACTCTAGTGATTGGGAAATTGTAATTTATTGGGATATGATATTTTTTCAAAAAAATCTTGCGTCCGACTAATATTTTATATACATTTAATCAAAGTAATTAAACGCATCCTAATACATATGAACAAACGATTGTTCATATGAAGACTCGATACGATTACTTGATTGTTTTGATAAAATGTTCCATAGTAAACATGGAACATAAATAGCTGGGCTGGGCTTAGATTCCTGCCCATGTGAAGCAAATCTAATCTAAGGAGTAGACTATGCATTTAAGTCATCGCCAGATCGGCCGTTTTCTTCAATCACTAATCATCATTCCTGCGCTTTTTATTGGAATACTATTTGCTGGTACCACCGGTAAAATAGCCGGAAAGGTAACGGACGCAAGCACAGGTGAGCCTCTCGCTGGTGCGAATGTAATGATTCCCGGTACTGTTTTTGGTGCAAGTACAGATGAAGTGGGAGACTATTTTATAATCAATATACCTCCCGGTACATACGATGTCTCAGCTGGTTATATAGGATATGAGAAAAAAGTGTCATCCAATGTCAGGGTTTCTATTGATCAAACCACCTCGATTGATTTTGGATTAAATGCTTCAGTGATTGAAGGTGCTGCCGTTGATGTAATTGCGGAGAGGGCTATAATTGAACAGGATATTACAGGAAGTAAGTCTGTTCTGACTTCTGATTTTCTCGACAACATGGCCGTTGTTGATTTAGAGGATGCTCTGTCTCAGCAAACAGGATTTGTAGATGTGGGCGAAACTCAATATATAAGAGGTGGACTAGCTAATGAAGTCTCTTACATGGTGGATGGTATCTCAATGGTCAGCGGTATTCTTGGTGATAGCTGGTCTAGGTTAAATACCAGTTCTATGGAAGAAGTTGAAGTCCTTACTGGTGGCTACAATGCTGAATATGGAAATGCAATGTCCGGTGTTGTAAATATTGTATCAAAAGAAGCAAGCTCCGGATCAGGTGTTCATGGAAGTGTTAAGGTAAGAACCCGTCCTGCAGGTAAATACCATTGGGGGATGAATATGTATGATGACCGTCTCTGGTATCGTACGAATTATGATCTAGCCCACTGGCAGAGTGAGCTCACAGATCCTACGAAAGTTGCGGGATTTAAAACCTACCTAGCTCTCTGGTATCCGAATGATTGGAATGAAAACTCTGCGGATCCAACTGCTCAGCAATTATTAGACATTTATACCAAGCAGATAACTCCAGACCCTGTGCTTGGTGATTACACAAACCGAGCAGAGAATGAGCTTGAAGCGACTATATATGGTGCGGTTGGGAGCAAATTGAATTATTTGCTTTCTGTAAGAGGAAAAAATGGAGTAAATATTTATCCTCAGGGTGGAGAATACAATCCTGAGCGTAATATCCAGGTAAATATTAATTATTACATAACAGATAAACAGAAGCTTACCTTGAATGTTATGAATGGGGGCTATACAGCCTATACTTATACTGAGAGTAACTGGAACAATAGAGAAAGCTCTAAAGAAGCTGCGTGGCAGCCAAACGCTGATGTTAGAAATCCATATGTAGGTATGGCTCTAGCTCCATGGGGTGGCTACTGGCACAAAGGTCCGCAGACTAAAGATATTACGATGTGGGGTATTACATATCAGAATACATTGAGTCCAAGGACATTCTTCACTGTAAAAGTAAATGGACTTTCTGATAATATGAAGGAAGAGCAGGACTACGATAGATTTCAGACAACAGAGCAGCAGATGGCCTGGGGTGGAAGTCAGTTTGATCTGGCAGGGAACTTCCGTATAGAAGCACGCCAAATCCAGGTTAATAATTACACTGAAAGCTCCCAGACAAATTTTAAAGCAGATTTAACAAGTCAGATGACAAAAACCCATCAGATAAAAACGGGTGCGGAGTTCTCAATGAGTGCTTTAGACTATCAGCACTACTATATGGAGTTTGCAGCTGGTGATGTGTGGCACTTGGATAATGTTTATGATTCAAAACCCAGCGAGTTTAATGCATACTTGCAGGACAAAATGGAGTTTGAAGGTATGATTGTGAATGTTGGAGTCCGTATTGACGGGTTCAATGCGAACCACAATTATCCGGAAAATATTTTTGACCCGGTTGGGTTCCAAGAATGGAATGGTGGTGTTGATGGAAAGCCATCAAACACAGCGCCTATTTGGCAGTCATACCTAACCAAGAAAGACTGGTTTGCTGTTTTGCCAGGCGTTACGCCTGCTGATTACCAATCAGTTTTTGATGGTGTAAGAAACGACGATATGCCTTTTGCATCTGAGTGGAAAACTGTTATATCTCCTAGACTGGGGATATCATTTCCAATTACTGCCAAGTCAAAATTGCGATTCAATTATGGGCACTTTTATCAGCGTCCAAACTGGTCAAAGATACTTGGTTTTCCAACCAGCTGGTATGACAGTGACCCCTACGGCTCGGTTCGCATGGATCAGTGGCAGGGCTGGTATGGACAGCCTGGGGTAACTTATGAGAAAACAATCCAGTATGAAGTCGGTTTTGATGTTAACTTTGCAGATGTCTGGCGCGTATCAAGTGCGTTCTACTATAAGGATGGTTCACAGCTTAATAGATTTAATCACACCAGTTCATATAACAGAGGTGGTGGTGGTGTAAATGCGATTGGATGGGGCGTTGCGTCTTTCAGGGATAATTATAGCAGATCCCGTAACATTGCCGGTGACGGTCACGATAATATATTTTACACCAATAACGGTTACAAAGATTCCCGAGGTATAGAGCTAACAATAGATAAACTATACCGAAGCAACTGGTCTGCAAGTTTCACCTATAATTACAGTTTAACTTCAGGGGGCCTTGCCGGTTATGCATGGTATTATGAAGACGCAAGCCGCCCTTACCAGCCTCACTCATATGATGAGTTGAAAGCTACCTGGTTAAGTAATTCAATTTTCAAGACATCTCTTAACTACGTTACGCCCAAGTCACTGGGATCAGTTAATTTTGGTTTGTATAATGAATATTTCTCAGGTGCAGAGTATACCTACTACGCGGATGATTTTACCGGCCTAAGAACGCCGAATAACAAGCGCTGGTTCCCTCACAGGAGAACGGACCTGAAGATCTCAAAAGCTTTTGATCTTGGTGTTACTCGCCCAGCTTTAGCGCTTGAAGTCATTAATCTTTTTAATGACTATGATATGATCATCCCAGGCGGTGATAATCTCAAGCAGTGGGAAGAAGACGGTATCAAACCTAAGGTTGGTAAATCTGGAGAGACTGATATATGGGGTTTTTATAATTCTATCAGTAATCCTATGCGCATGATGTATCTATCATTAAGCGTAGACTTCTAAGAGAATTGAATCGGTAAATAAGGAGAATCAAATGATTACTAAAAACAATTATTTAATAGCTGGAATTACCGCGCTAATGATTTGGACATCGGCCGATCTTTACGGTGCGGCTGTGACGGATTCTACGGTGACTGGTTCTGCACCGAAGACTGCGAAGGCGGGCTGGAACTTCGAACGAACGAAACGGGCCAAACTTTGGACCCGTGTTTGGAACAGCGGAGGTATTGGCTTGCCTACAATGTCAGGGAATGATCTTTTTAAGTATGATTATCCTGGGCACGAGCTTACCACAGATATCAATGATCACACCGGTGTGGTTATGTGGGCAGGCTGGATGACTTGGGCAGACGTGGATGGTGTAGGAACACCTTTCCGTCTGTGTATGGCCTACGACCCAAACCCGGCCTACATTTCCCCAACCCAGGATGCAGCACTGGTAACAAATTATAACATGGCAGACCCTAGCCTGCTGGCTGAAGAGATTATTACTGGTGGTGCTAAAATTGTAGAGTATGATCTTGACTTCAGTTACAGGACTTTGGCTTGGAGCTATCCTGAGCTTGACGACTTTATTATTTGGGAATTTACTTTCACTAATAATGGATCAAAAAACCTGACGAATTTTCGTTTTGCCCCAACCGCTGAGATGAATATAAGTATCCCAGGTGGCTCTGATGTTACAAGGGATGATGATGATTTTGAGTGGGATGTTGCCCATGAAGCCTTTTATTTTCATGATGGCCAGAGTGTAAACACGGCAGGTGAACTTATAGCTGCAGCGTATGGTCTTACTGGTGACGATATTGGCGGACCCTCAGATACTGAGTTCGCTGCATCGTTGGATCATAGCTTTAGGGCAGCCCATTATTTTACTTATTACTGGTTAGATAAGCCCACTAAAAGTGATCCAACAGAACGTGACCACCTGAATATTGTAGATAAGAACAACCTTAATCAGCATGCAAACAGAATACAACCAGATCCAATGAATGATAACCCCGAAGTAGATTTTGATACTGACGATTATGTTCTTGCAGCTCTAAAGTATGATAACCCTCTCCCACTCACTTCAGAGGATGGTGTTGATTTAACTTCAGAAGCTACCCGCTTGGGACTGACAGTTGCTGCTCCACAGGCCCCGTATGAGAAACATATGAGCTATCTTTATTCAACTGGACCTTACTCAATAGCTCCCGGTGAGCAACTTAAGTTTGTGATGGTTTCTGCGATAGGTATGATGGACAATGACCGCGTAATGGCAGGTGGTGTAGACAATAAAGCTCACCTAACAGATGGTGCAGATAGTCTTTGGAAGAATGTAGATGCTGCTGCTACTCTGTATGCACGTGGTTATCAGGCGTTTGATCCTCCTCCAACCCCAACAAATGGTAATAATTCATTAACACTAACTCCTATACCAACTGGAATTAAAATCCAGTGGCCTCAAATATCTGAATCTTATACCGATCCAGATTATGGAGTGAATGACCTCGCAGGTTACCGGATCTATCGTTCTACAGTTAGAAATATTGGTCCATGGACGCTTATAGCTGATATTCCTAAAGGATCGGAGACTATTGAAGGTAGTATGGTCACTTATGAAGATATTGGTCTTAGTCTAGGTGTAGGTGTTTACTATATAGTCTCTTCCTATGATACAGGTCATAATACTGCGCCACCATGGGATTGTGGCGGTTGTACCGGCATAAAACCATTGGAAAGCGGACGAGTTAATGTTAACACAGATCCGGTCTACCCAATGGCAAACCCAAGCAATAATCTTGAAGATGTCCGTGTGTATCCAAACCCATTTATTCAGGATAGTGGCTTATTAGGCAGTGGTGAAGGTAAAAGAATTGAGTTTGTCAATATTCCAGGTGCTTGTACAATTAGGATTTATACCTTGGCTGGTGAAGTTCTCCAAACTATCGAACATGATGACGGAAGTGGAGACTCATCCTGGGGATCAAAGACTCTTGGTGACTATCAGGTAAATAAATATCTTCAGGCGGTGGCACCAGGGATCTATATATGGCATATTACAAATAATGTCGACAATAATAAAGGCGAGACAAAAGCTGGTACTTTCGTTATTATTAAGTAAAACAATTTAAATGTTTCATAACTATTCGGAGGAATGTATGATTACTATGAAGTCTTATAAGAAAACTGTTGTAATAGGTGTTGGTCTGGCAATGATCTGCTCGACATTGCTGGCTCAGACTCCTAGGGATCCAATCTCAACAATTGATCCACCAGATTTTAATAGAACAGGACAGACTGGTTTCCAATTTTTGCACCTGCCAACCAGCGCGAGATCAGCTGCGCTGGGTGGCATTATGAATGGAATGAGAGATAACAGTGCTACATCATTATTTAATAATCCGGCTAATCTGGTGGATGTAAAAAATACCGATGCGGCTTTTACCAATATTACTTATATCGCAGATATCAAGTATATGACTGGTGCGGTTGCAAAGAATTTGGGCGCGTTGGGTACAGTTGGCGTTTATTTTGCAAACCTGAGAACATCTGATATGGTAAGAACAGAAAATGTTGTCGATGCAGATCTAGGTATTACCGTGCGCAGTGCAGACCTTGGTACATTTTCTGCTGGAGATGTGATGTACGGTGTTTCCTTTGCTCGAAAAATAACTGATGTACTGTCAGTTGGGGGTAATCTGAGCAGGATAGAAGAAGACCTTGCAGATCTTAAAGTTTCTAATACAAATATAGATTTTGGTCTTTACTATGAGACCGGATTCAATAGTTTAAGGCTTGCTATGGTAGCGAGAAATTTTGGTTCTGATACCGAGTTTACCGGTTTTACCGATCTTTATGGTCTGCCACAGTCAGTACGTATGCCAATTAATTTTCGTATAGGTGTAGGATACGACGTTATTGAAAATCTCTCTGTTTACGCGGAAGGTGTACATCCCAACGATGGTCCTGAAAGATTGCACTTGGCAGGCGAATATAAGGTGATGAATTTTTTAAGCCTTCGTGGTGGTTACAAGATGGGGTATGATGAACAAAGTTTAACCTTTGGTGGTGGACTAAATTTTAATATGAGCGGTATAAGCGGCAGAGTAGATTATGCTTTTCTTGACTACGGACGTTTGACAAATGTTCAAGTTATAAGTATAGGATTTGCTTTTAACTAGTTAGATACCAAATACTTTTATTTAAATAAAAATGGGTAGGTTTTCTTACCTTTCTGATTAATTATGTCACTCACAGTAAAATTTCGTGTGTCAAATTTTCCACCCATTGTGAATATTTTTTTTCTTTTCTTTATTGCTATAACTTAATGATTGATTGAATATTTTAGTTTATTTGATAAAAGATAAAAGTATAATTAATCTGGGTTCTAGATTATTATTGAACTATCAATTTATAAATTCATTGATAAAGTCTATAGTGGGTGCAGATGGTTGAGCACCCAGTATTGTTACTGAAAGAGCAGCTGCCGCATTCGCGTAGCTCACAGCACTAGGTAAATCTTGCTTATTCGCAATTCCTACAGCTAATACCCCATTAAAGATATCCCCTGCACCAGTGGTGTCGATAGCATTTACACTATAAGAAGGAATAAGCTGGTTTGTCTCCTGATCAGATAAATAGGCACCCTTTTCACCCATGGTAATTATTACAGTCTTGACACCAATTTGATGTAGTTTATCGCAAGCTAATTTTGCGCTATTTGAATCTCTAATCTCAATACCAGTTAACATTTCAGCTTCGGTTTCATTGGGAGTGATTATATCAGTATTTTGGAGTAATTCATCGCTGAGATCTTGAGCTGGTGCAGGATTTAATATAAAAATAGAATCCTGTGAGTGGATTATTTTAGCTAAATATTCTACTGTATTTAGTGGAGTTTCTAATTGAGTTAGGATAACATCTGATGAATGAATAGAATCTATTGCGCTATCAATATTTTTTGGTGATAAATCAAAGTTTGATCCTGAAGCTACTCCTATACTATTTTCACCATTATTATCAATAAAAATAAAGGCCACTCCAGAAGGATTTTGTGAATCCCGAAATATAAAAGTAGTATCAATATTTTCCTTTCTAAAGCCTTCTACAGCAGTATCTCCAAGGACATCATTACCTATTGAAGCGATAAAATTGACATTTCCTCCTGCTCTAGCAGCTCCAACAGCTTGGTTAGCACCTTTTCCTCCAGCAGCAGTCGAAAATTTATTTCCTAACAAGGTTTCACCAGGTCTTGGAATATTTTCTAATTGCATGATCATATCAGTATTCGAACTTCCAACTACAGTGATTTTTCCCATTACATTCTCAATAATTTTTTTTATCTAATTTTTTAAACTTACAATAATCTTGCAGCAATTATTAAAGATAGTCCTATAATAAAGGATAAAAACATTATATTTAATAATTTATCGGTTTCAGGGGGTGCATTTTCAAATTCTTTCCATATAAAAACGCCCCATGCTGCGGCTATCATTGTTGCACCTTGTCCGAGACCATAGGAGATTGCAAAACCCGCAGCTCCAGATGCAATGATGCTAAATGACATACCAACATTCCAAATAATTCCGCCCAAAATGCCAATGAGGTGTAATCTTGTGTTACCATCTGTAAAATATGCCGAGTATGATACTGGCTCACCGATAAAAGGTTTATACATTACAAAAGTATTAAAAATAAAATTTGATAGAAATAGTCCGATAGAAAAAACAACAATTGCCGTATAGGGACTTATTTTTCCTGCTTCCATGACAATAAAATCAGTAGACATTGATGCTGCGACAAAACGGTAAAAGAAACCCATAAGTATCCCAGCTATTGCTGAAATAATTAGACCTTTATTTGATGCTTTATTATCTTTACTACTGGGAAGCTTATTATAGGCAAGCGCATCAACTATGATTGCAATAACAACTAAGAGAACGCCTAAAAATATGAATAAAGGGTTTCCGACTGGAGCTGCTAAATAATTCGTGAGTACCCCAATAATTAAAGCAAGACCAACACCGACAGGGATAGCTACAGCCATACCTGCAATATCAATTGCAACAACCAAAAGTATATTTGAAAAATTAAAAACAATACCACCGATAAAAGCGCTGGTTAGGCTAGAAGTATCTGCCTGGTTAAGATCTTGTAGAAAACTTCTACCGCTTTCTCCGATGCTTCCAATGCTAAATGCAAATATCAATGAAAGTAGTAGAACGCCAATGGAGTAGTCCCAATAAAAAAGTTGAAATGGCCAGGATTTACTGGCCAGCTTTTGTGTATTTGCCCATGATCCCCAACAGAGCATAGTTATTAAACACATTAAAACTGCGATTAAATATGATTCTACAACAAGCATAATATTTACTCCTGAGATTGCAAAATAATTTTGTCTACATTTTTTTACTTTTAAAATTTTTCACTGATTGTCTTTTTCTTAATTTGGTTGGAAGAGTAACAAATTTTGCACTGCTTAAAGAAGCATTTGAATTATTAGCATCTTTATTATTGATTTCAGCCATTAATAGCTTAAATGCTATTTGACCCATCTCACTGGTTTGTTGATCAATAGATGTTATGGGCGTTGCTAAGAATTCAGAGTATGGTTGATCATGGTCAAAAGATATAATAGAAATATCATTGGGGATATTTAGATCTTCTTCGTATACAGCTCTGAGTGCGCCTAAGGATATTGCATTACTAAAGGTAAAAATGGCAGTAGGTCTCGGTTTCATGTTGATAAGTATTTTTGCACTAACATATCCACTTCTTAGTCCAAACTCATCTCCAATAATTAGAGCTGGATCAACTTGAATATCATGTTCATCTAATGCATCCTTGTAGCCGCGTAATCTTTCATTATTTACTGAAGTATTTTGTCTTCCTTGGATACAGGCTATTCGAGTGTGATTATTATTTATCAAAAACTCTGTCGCATTAAATGCCCCGCTATAGTTATCTGAAAAAACTTGCGGACATTCTATTAAGGGGAAATGCCGATCAGCAATAACTAAAGGAATTCCAATATCAATTACATTCTTTAAATGACTAGATTTATTTCCTATCGGAAGAACAATTAATCCGTCTACTTTCCTGCTGATCAAAGAGTCTATCGATTCAATTTCTAGTTCTAAAATTTCCTGAGAATCAGAAAGCAAAATAGAGTATCCTATTTTTCTTGCTGCTATCTCAATCATCCTTGATAAGGAACTGAAATAATAGTCAGCAATATTAGGCACAATGACACCGATTGTTTGAGAACGATTTGTGCGAAGGCTTACTGCATTGCGGTCAGGCTTATAACCTTCTTTTTGGGCGGTGGTAATTATGAGTTGGGCAGCGTTATCACTAATACGGTATTGCTTTGCTTTACCATTGAGAACACGTGAAATTGTTGTTGTTGAGAGACCAGTCTTTTTTGCTAAATCCTTTATGCTAATTCTTTTCATGTATTTTATCTTTGGATCAAATGATCTATTATAAGTTTACGGTTAGTGTAAGATTGGACAATTGCTCAATCTTCATGATATTTGGATAATGGAAAATGATGATATAGTGTTACTTAGTATCCCTCTATATTCCGGCTGAAAATTAACAGATTATTATTTTAATTACCATCATAATAAGAGAGAAACAGTAAATAATATAGAACGAATTTTCTAGGTATCAGGGGTTTAATATTAAATTATTTAATTATTAGACAATCGTTTGTTCATTTATTTTAAATTTATAGGTAGGATACATATGAAAAAATTATTATTTAGATTGAAATTGCAGAAAAAAAGAATATATCACTATTTGTTTTTCAGATCAGCAGTTTAATTATTGACTATCGTTAACATTATTGGTGATTGGAATGATGAGAATATTTTTCATATTAGTTTTAATATGTGCAATTATCATTGGAATAAACGGATTAATAATTTTGGAAAAAAATCAAAAAAAAGCAGCCACTATAACTAAATCAAGCTTTGGTCATACAGCCGCTGGAGAAGAGATATATCTTTACAGTTGCGCAAACAATAATGGCTTAAAACTTAAAATGATAACTTTTGGTGCGATTGTAGTTTCCTTAGAAGTCCCAGATAGAGATGGCAATCTTTCGAATATTAATTTGGGATTCAATTCATTAGAAAAATATTTAAATGGACATCCATATTTTGGTGCAACTATAGGGAGATTTTGCAATCGTATTGCAAAGGGTAAGTTTACATTGAATGACTCTACATATTCTCTGAAAACTAATGATGGTAAAAACCATTTGCACGGTGGTGAGCAGGGATATGATAAAGTTGTATGGGAAGCAAGGGAATACGTTAATGAAGATGGTGCGAATATAGAATTTAGTTATAAAAGCTATGATGGTGAAGAAGGGTATCCAGGTAATGTTGATATTAAAGCAACTTATTCACTCACAAATAACGATGAGTTAAAAATCGCATTTGCCGCTACTACAGATAAAGCTACACCAATTAACCTAACTAACCATAACTATTGGAATCTAAATGGCGCAGGGAATGGAGATATTCTTGAGCATGAACTAATTATCAATGCGAACCATTACTTGGAAGTGTATGATGATTTAATACCCACCGGTGGGTTAAATAATGTTGAAGAAAGTGCGTTTAATTTCAGAACCGCCCATAGAGTTGGTTCTCGATTTCAGGATATACCTAAAATCGAAAATTTACCATTAGGGTATGATCATTGTTTTGTTATTAAAAAAGATGACCTAAATGATTCATTAACGTTTGCGGCCATGGTTAAGCACGTTGAGACTGGTCGCATTATGGAAGTATATACTACCCATCCAGGGATCCAGTTTTACACGGGTAATTTTCTTGATGGAGGGATTGGCTCTGGTGGTTTTCAACAGTACTCAGGTTTTTGCCTAGAGACCCAGCATTTTCCTGATGCTCCAAATCAACCAAAATTTAAATCAACAATTGTTTATCCCGGTCAAGAATATAATGAAATGACTATTTTTAGATTCTTAAATGAGTAGATGTCTTATTAGATAATAAGTAGAACAAAAGATCTAATAGATTCTTTATAAGAATTGATAATTAATTGATAAGGAATATTTTTTTCAAATTTATCTTGTTTTTCCCAATCACATCTGAGTACCTTAAGACATAGAACAAACGTTTGTACTAACTACAATAATAAGCTTAGATTTTATGTTATTACGTAAAATACCTAGGTGTCGCTTGTTCTTAATTGAAGTGGAACATCAAAGCAAAATTTTGTTAACCCGAAGGCCCGCGAATCTTTGATCCGGGAATTTCACCACTCCTACCTTTAATACCCAAGACTAAGGTGGTTCAACAGGTGCCCTATATGGGCTCAAAAGGTTTATGCGGGCTTCGGGAGACAAAAATCAGGGAAAATTAGAAAGATATCATTTATTGGGAGTCCACATAAATACTTGTTTTCAAAGAAGAAAACCTAGGAGTTTTATTTATCATACAATTGTTAAATTGAAATGTAATGCAATAACTCAAAAAAGGTGGGGAATATGAAAAAACTAAATAATTTAACTGAAAAACAGGCCAACTGGCTTTTCTGGGGGTGTTTTGCCGCTCTTACGGCTACGTCAGTAGGGTTTATGGTAAGAGCACAAATTATTGGAGCTTTAGGTGCAGACTTTGGTTTAAGTGAGACTCAAAAAGGAGAGATCTTTGGTGTCGGCCTATGGCCGTTCAGTATCAGCATCATTTTTTTCAGTCTTGTGGTTGACAAAATAGGTTATGGCCTCTCAATGCTCATAGCTTTCTGTCTGCATGTTCTCTCGGCTATTGTCACCATATTCGCAGATGGTTACTGGATGCTATATTGGGGAACATTTATTCTGGCCCTTGGTAACGGAACCGTTGAAGCTGTTATCAATCCTGCTGTTGCAACAATTTATCCTAAAGAAAAGACTAAATGGCTGAATATCTTACATGCTGGTTGGCCTGCTGGTTTAGTATTGGGTGGATTTCTATCAATTGTAATGGGACCTGATGTTAGCTGGAAATGGAAAGTCGCTCTCGTTCTTATACCTGTAGCAATTTACGGCATCATGCTATATGGGAGAAAATTTCCTGTTCAGGAACGTGTTAAAGCAGGAGTTTCTTACAAGGATATGCTCAGTGAAGCAGGTGCGGTAGGGTTCTTTTTTATTTTCTATATCATTTTATTGGAAATTAATCGTGTTGCAGGTCTACAGCCCATGTATGAAAGCGGCTTTTTGAGTTTGCCCCATATTTCCTTAACAGCATTGCTTCTATTAGTAACTGGAGCATACTACTTTTATACTGAGTCCCTGGGACGGCCAGTCTTCGTTATTCTTTTATTAATTATGATACCGCTTGCAACCACTGAATTGGGAACGGATAGTTGGATCACTGATTTACTTGTTCCGTTTCTAGGTGATAATGCTGGGTGGGTGGTCGTTTATACCGCACTTATTATGATGGTACTGAGGTTTTATGCAGGACCAATTGTGCACAGGATCTCCCCTCTAGGTTTATTAACAGCAAGTAGTGCCATTGCCTTAGTAGGACTATTTGTTTTATCAAAAGCTACCGGTATTATGATATTTATCGCCGCTACTATTTATGGGCTAGGTAAAACATTTTTTTGGCCAACTATGCTAGGTGTAGCAAGTGAGCGCTTTCCCAAAGGAGGGGCACTTACTTTAAATGGAATTACTGGTGTTGGTATGCTTGCTGCTGGTGTTTTCGGAGTAGCATTTTTAGGCAATATACAGGATAAGCAGATTGATCGTGAATTGCAGGCTCAGAATCCAGGTATTCATTCAAGAGTCATGGGCCAGGAAAAATCTAGCATTTTTGGTAATTATAAACCAATTGATCAACAAAAACTTCAGTCTCTTGCTTCATCCCAGCAGGATGGAATTGTAAGTATACAAGCATCTGCAAAGCAAGGTGCACTCGCAACTGTAGCAATTTTTCCAGCAATTATGCTACTATCGTATATTGGTTTGATGCTCTACTTTAGATCTATTGGAGGATACAAAGCCATTCATTTAGATGAAGAAGAATAAAACTATTCCATGTTTAGTGATATTATTGTTCTGAGAAAGATCACAAACAATATTGGGAAATGAATTAAAATATTTGAGTAAAGGATGAAATTATGACTAATGATAAAAAAGTAAATGTTGCAATTATTGGTTTAGGCTTTGGCGCAGAGTTTATACCTATTTATCAAAAACATCCCAATGCTAACATGTATGGAATATGCCGAAGAAATGAAGATGAGTTAAACAAGATAGGACAAGCATTTGGAATTGAAAATAGGTTTACTGACTACAATGATGTTTTAAATGACCCTGCTGTTGATTTTGTCCATATTAATTCACCAATACCAGACCATGGATGGATGTCTATTGATGCTCTTAAGGCAGGAAAAAATGTGATGTGTACGGTCCCAATGGCTACTACAATTGAAGAGTGTGAAGAGATAGTAAACTTGGTAAAAGAAACAGGTTTAAAATATATGATGGCAGAAACAGTCGTCTACAGTCGTGAGTTTCTATATATCAAAGATTTATATGATAGAGGTGAGCTTGGTAAAATACAATTTATGAAGGCATCGCACCCCCAAGATATGGAAGGATGGCCAGAATATTGGGAAAGAATGATCCCTATGCACTATGCCACACATGTTGTTTCCCCCGTACTTGGAATGGTAAACGGTCACGCAGAATATGTATCTTGTTTTGGTTCCGGAACAGTTAATGATAGAATTGCTGAAAAATCTGATAACTCTTTTGCTGTTGAGTCTTGTCACATCAAAATAAAAGATTCTGATATATCAGCTCAAATCTGGAGGTTTTTATATGATACCGCGAGACAGTATAGAGAATCAATTGATGTATACGGTTCCAAAAAATCTTTCGAGTGGACACTTGTTGAAGGTGAAAAGCATGTTCTTCATACTGCAAAAAAACCAGAACATGAAATTCCTGAATTAGTGGATGTCCCTGATTTTGCCCACCTATTGCCAGAAGAGATTCGTTTATTCACAAGTGATATACAAGATGCAGATCATTTGTCTTTCATTCAGGGAGCAGGACATGGTGGATCACATCCGCATTTAGCAAATGAATTTGTGAATGCCTTAGTTGAAGATCGAGATCCATGGCCCAATGCTGTTACAAGTGCTAACTGGACATGTGTTGGAATTTGTGCTCATGATTCAGCCGTCCAAGGTGGTAAAATTATAAATTTACCTGAATTTACGATTTCTGATTAAAAATATAATTTTATGATACTTATTAGAGAATTCGTTTTTAATATTGGATGGTAGTATATGGATTAGCAGCTATTGTATGCTACTTAGCATCGATGAACCAATTACATTGGATGCTGCCGGCTACGATTAGTGTTTCGGTCTTGACCTGGGGAATAATATTAGTAATGAAGATAGAAGGTAGAATTTCATTCTATGATTTATTTCTCTCATCATGGACAATGAAAAGTCAAACAGTAGAGCTAATGCGTGAAGTTGGAGGTCTGACTATTATACTATTTTGGATGATCACACTTAGTTTGTCGAATAATCCTCTATTTATCAATTTTTTAAATATTAAAAAACTTAACAAATATTAATTGAGGTAAACATGGATAAAATATTTAAATCACTTATGATGCTTCTAGTAGCTATATTAGTATCCTTTAACTGTTCAAACCAAAATACAGCTCAGTATGGATCAATCTCTGAAACAAATTTGGTCGTAAAACAGAACAAAGAGCTTGGTACAATTGAGGTATACCGTGCAGATGGGAAACTTCCAATTGTAACCGCAAATGCCAGGCAAGATCATCGCCCTTATATACATCCCATTATTGCACCAGATGGTAAAGGACCAGTAACTGAATATAGTCCTGGACACCACAAGCATCAGACAGGATTATTTTGGGGTTTTACCCGAGTCAATGGGAACTTTGATATTCACAGTGTTGTCAAGGATAGTCTTTTTAAATGGTTTTATAGAGACAAATGGAAAGATGAAAAAGTTTCAGAATTAATGGGCAGAGATTTTTATCACAAGTACGAGGGAGATTATTGGCAATTGCAATCAGCTTCGGTTATTGATTCGGTGGGTGAAAGAGTGTCGTGGAAAACCGTATATAATATGCTAGATAAAGATGGTAAAACTATTATGGTAGAAACACAAAAATGGTCTATGCGCATAGTTGATGGTGAGTATGATTTGGATCTAGAATGGCAAGGTGATGCACAAATTGATATTACCATTAATGAATTTGCATATGGTGGAATGTTTCTACGGATGCCATGGAGAAAAGGTATGCCTGCAGAAGTGATGAATGCAGCTAGACAAAAAAATAAAGAAGCGGATACACAACGATCAATGTGGGTGAATATCGGAATGCAGCTTGAAGGACGCGATGATTTTGCAAACATTGCTATTTTTGATCATCCATCAAATGATGATTCCCCAGTAGCTTGGCGGGTTGACGGCCAATTTGGTGTCGGCCCGTCCCGTGCAATTTCTGGTGATTGGAAAATAGATGAAGGCACACGGTCAACATTTAAGCATAGGATCGTAGTCCATACCGGTAAACTGAATGACTTGAAGCTTACTGAAAGATGGGTGGACTGGAGCGGAAACTCTTATCCTTATGCAACACAGCTCTGGCAGATGGCTCAGGAAGAAGGAAAAAAAGAAAAGTTCTTAGGTCCAACTGAAGCAACTGAAGCGATGACTTTAATTGATGGTTTTGAAGTCAACGCTTGGGCTTCCGAGCCAATGATCACTCAACCAATGGCTTTTTGCTGGGATGATCGTGGTCGTATGTGGATCGCAGAAAATCGTGATTATGAGAGCCGAGGTAGTGGTTTTTCTAATTTTGGAGACAGCCGTATTTTAATTTTAGAAGATACCGATAGAGATGGGGTAGCTGATAATATGAAGGTCTTTTCTGAAGGGATCCCCTTCCCATCAGCTATTGCAGTAGGTTTTGATGGATTATTCTTAGGTGCCCCTCCAAACTTACTTTTTATTCCTGATCGTGATGGTGATGATAAAGGAGATATGGATGATTTAGAAATATTGCTCACTGGCTGGGGAATTCGTGATAGACACGAAACAATTAATAGTTTGCATTGGGGTCCAGATGGATGGCTTTATGGCTTAGAAGGTTTTGCAACCCCGTCAAAAATAAGGAAACCAAATGGTAAGGGACGTTTATATGGGCACAAGGACCCCTTCCCTGATGATCTTTTAGAAGCTGATGGTGTAGATATAGATGGAGGTGTTTGGCGCTATCATCCAACCAAAAGAAATTTTGAGGTTGTTGCGCATGGGTTTAGTAACCCTTGGGGTGTTGATTATAATGAAAAAGGCCAATTCTTTCTTAGTGCCTGCGTAATCCCCCATCTATTCCATGTTGTGCCCGGTGGAATATTCCATCGCCAAGGGGGACAGCACTTTAATCCATATGTTTATAGTGATATTCGCACAATAGTTGACCATAGACATAGGTCAGCACATGGTGGGGCAAGGGTTTACCAGTCTGATGCTTTCCCCAAGGAACATAATGGCAGGGTATTTATGGCCAATATTCATGAGCATGCATTATTATCAGATGAGTTAGTTCGTAAAGGTTCTGGTTTTGTCGCAGAGCATGCTGATGATTTCCTCTATGCGAATAATGCACAATTTATCGGTTTCAGCTTGGAAGTCGGTCCCGAAGGTGGAGTATATATTCTTGATTGGCATGATGGTGACATTTGTGGAAAGGAAGTTCTCCATAAAGAAACTGGGAGAATTTACCGAGTCACGCCAACAAATTCCTTGGCGGAAGACTGGGATGGTCGTTATGGTGATCTCAAAAAGTTAAAAGATTTGGCCCTTGCTAAGTTACAAGTGAGCAAGAGTGACTGGCATGCCCGAAGAGCTCGTGTTATACTTCAGGGAAGGGCGGCTAAACAAGCTATAGATACTCAAGCAATTAAAGAACTAAAAAAAATATTTAATAAGAATTCAAATCCAGATTATCGCCTGAAGGGAATGTGGGCTTTACACGTTACAGGTAGTTTTTCAGAAAAGGAACTTATTAAGTCGCTGGGAGACAAAGATGAATATGTTCGTGCTTGGGCAATTCAATTATTAGCAGAAGATAAAAACCTTTCGGACGTTGCTTTAAAAAAGTTCTTAAGCATGGCAAACAAAGATAAATCAGCAGTTGTACGTCTGTACCTAGCCGCCGCAATGCAGCGTATTGATAATAACGATCGGTGGGATCTTGCTGAAGCTCTCATTGGTAATGGTCAGGATGGTGATGACCATAATATCCCCAAAATGATCTGGTTTGCGGTTGAGCCTTTAGTCGCTGAAAACCCAGAACGTTCAATTGCCCTTGCAGAACAAAGCAATATTTCAATGATTCCTGAGTTTATTTCAAGGCGATTGGTGGATGCTGGAGAACTAAATGTATTGGTTGCTGGTCTTGAAAGTTCATCAAAGGTACGTCTAGATATGCTAAAAGGAATGCGTGATGGCCTAGAAGGGCAATCGGATTTATCCGCCCCCGATAACTGGAGTAATGTTTATTCCAAGCTCAAAGCAAATGATAAAACATCTAAGGCTGCTCTGGATGTTGCTCAGCAGTTTGGCAGTATAGAAGCAACAATGGAGCTTTTGGCAACACTAAAGGATGAAAATAAGCCAATCAAAGAAAGGAAGAATGCGCTAAATGGTCTCGCACGTAAACAGTGGGATGGATTACCAGATGAGATTCCAAAATTGCTTGAGGATCCGAAACTTCGAAAAGAAGCTATTCGAGCTGTAGCAGCGTATAACAGTGGAAAATTAGGAAAATTGCTATTGGAAAATTATGCTAAATACAATACAGCAGAAAAATTAGAAATAGTCCAGGCCATGTCTTCAAGAAGCTTGTATGGCTACTATTTGACAGAAGCATTAAAACGTGAAGTGATTCCTAAACGAGAGGTTCCGGCATATACGGCACGTCAGCTTCGCAGAGTTGTAGGTAGTGGCTTCCTAGAAGTCTGGGGCCCACTATCGAAGGAATCATCCGAAAATTTAGCCGCAATGGAAAAATATAAAACCCTTCTAAACCTTCATAATGTTAGTAAAGCTGACCCGAATAAAGGCCGCTATTTTTTTGACGGTTTATGTGCAGCATGTCATAAAATGTATGATAGTGGTGGCATATTAGGACCCGAATTAACTGGTGCAAACCGTACAGATATCGATTACCTACTTAACAACGTGATGGATCCAAGCGGTATTATACAAGATGACTATAAAATGGTAATGATTACAACCAGGGATGGACGTACCTATGCAGGTAATATAGCAAACCAGAATAAACGTTCAATAGTCCTACGCGTGGTTGGACAGGACGCTGTGGTGATAAGTAAATCTGATATTCAATCAATTGATAATTCAGAATTATCCATGATGCCTGAAGGAATGTTAGATGATATGTCTACATCTGAAGTTCTTGATTTATTCTCATATTTAATGTTAACAACATCCCAAGTTGAACCATTGGAAGAATAAAGAATAATGAAAAAAAAGCGATTCAATTATATTTTAATAATTTATATCCTATTTACTAGGAATAATAACCTATAAATGGAGGGATTATCTATGTCAATTGATGTAACTATAGGTAGTAAAGAGTATTTTCAAGGTATTGATAAGATTCAATTTGAAGGACCAGATTCTAGAAACCCGCTTGCATTTAAATATTATGATGAAAATAAAATTGTGGCAGGTAAAAGGATGAAGGAACACTTCAGATTTTCCGTGGCCTACTGGCATTCTTTCTGTGGGACAGGAGGTGACCCCTTCGGTCCTGGTACTAAAATCTTCCCATGGGATGAACATCAAGACCCAATGGTTGCTGCTAAAGCACGGCTGGATGCAGCATTCGAATTTTTTACTAAACTTGGAGTACCTTTTTATTGTTTTCATGATCGTGACATTTCTCCAGAAGGAGATAATGTAAAAGAAACAGAAAATAATCTAAAAGAGATAATTGATATAGCTTATGAAAAGCAAGTAAAATCAGGCGTTAAGCTATTATGGGGTACAGCAAATCTTTTTTCAAATCCGCGTTATATGAATGGAGCAATAACAAATCCTGATTTCCAAGTATTAACTCATGCTGCGGCACAAGTAAAAGCTGCCATAGATGCAACAATTAAGCTTGGTGGTGATAATTATGTTTTTTGGGGAGGGCGAGAAGGTTACTATTCATTATTGAATACAGATATGAAACGGGAGTTAGATCATTTGGGATTGTTTCTTCAAAAGGCAAGGGATTATGGCAGAGAATCTGGATTTGAAGGAACATTTTTAATTGAGCCCAAGCCCATGGAACCTTCAAAGCATCAGTATGATTTTGATGTAGCGGCTGTGGTTGCCTTTATACATAAATATGGTCTTGAAAACGACTATAAATTAAATATTGAAAATAATCACGCAACACTGGCAGGCCACACCTACGCTCATGAAGTACAAACTGCTATTGACTATGGATTATTTGGGAGTTTAGATATTAATCAAGGTGATCCGATGAATGGCTGGGACACAGATGAATTCCTGCTTAACCTTTATGATGCAACCCAGTTGATGCTAGTGTTACTTGATGGAGATGGAATTGGGAACGGAGGTATGAATTTTGATGCAAAAACAAGGCGAAATTCAACTGATTTGGAGGATATATTTATTGGTCATATAGGCTCCATGGATGCTTTAGCCCGAGGTCTTCTTGCAGCGGATGGTATTTTAAATAAATCTAATCTAACGGATATGAAAAAAGAACGATATAGTAGTTTTGATCAAGGGGATGGATTATCATTTGAAAATGGAAGTTTTCGTCTCGACGAGTTAGCTAATCTTGCCGAAGAATACGGTGAACCAAAACAAACAAGTGGGAAGCAGGAATTATACGAAGCAATTATTAATCAATATATTCGATAATTAATTATTCTTTATTTCGGGAAAAGCCTGCTCTAATATGCCCAATTATTTCACAGGACTCGATGTCTCGACACAAAGTTGTAAAATTGTAATCATTGATTGGGATAAAAAAACGTTAGAATATGTTGGCAAGGTTAATTATGATACAGATTTGCCCCATTACAATACGGAAAACGGTGTAATAAGCACTAATATTCCAGGAGTATCTGAATCCAATCCTCTAATGTGGATTGAGGCAGTGGATGGTGTATTCCAGAAAGCAATGGATAGCGGTTTCCCAATGGCTGAAATAAAAGCGATTAGCGTCTCTGGTCAACAGCATGGTCTTGTTGCCTTAGATTCAGAAGGTAATCTTGCCCGACCCATGTCAAAACTATGGAATGATTTTTCAACGCAAGAAGAATGTGATCTGTTAACCGAAAAAATTGGTGGTAAGGATAAGATGATCGCTGAAACCGGTAATACTCAGCGAACGGGATATACAGCTGCCAAAATTTATCATATGTTTCGTAACGAGAAGTTAAATTATGAAAATAGCAGGATTCTTTTTCTTGTACATAACTATGTCAATTGGTATCTAACTGGCGGCGTAGCAGTCATGGAGCCAGGGGATACTTCTGGTACGGCTCTTTGGAATCCGGTTAAGCAAGATTGGTCTTTAGATTTAATCTCCTGCATAGATCCTAGCTTAAAAAATAAGCTGCCAGTCGTAAGACCTTCTACAGAGCCGATTGGTAATATATCAGATAACTTATTGGAACGTTTCGGTTTTTCTTCTGATTGCATGATTGATGCTGGTTCTGGAGATAATATGTATGGTGCTATTGGTACCGGAAATGTTAAACCTGGTATTGTTACAGTCAGTCTTGGTACAAGTGGGACTGCATATACTTTTATGGAAGAGCCATTTGTTGATCCTGAAGGTGAGATAGCATCCTTTTGCGATAGTACTGGTAATTATTTACCTCTTCTTTGTGTATCAAACTTGGCAAATGGTTTTGATGAGTTTTGTAGAATCAATGATATAAGTCATCACCAATTTGATGAATTAATTGATCAAACAGAACCTGGAAATAATGGCAGAGTGCTAATTCCCTGGTATGAAGGTGAGAGGACCCCTGATATACCAAATGCTACACCCCTCTATTTTGGTTTTACATTAGAAGACTTCAATCAGAAAACATTGTCACGTTCAATCCTAGAAGGTCATTTACTTAATTTATATAGTGGGTTTGAATCCTTACCGGTAGTACCAAAGCAGATATTACTCACTGGAGGTTTATCTCAATCACCAGCCTGGTGCCAAACAATAGCTGATATTTTTTCCACAGAAACCACTCCTCTTACTGGAGAAGGTGCTGCATTAGGAGCTGCGATTCATGCTTGCTGGGTTTGGCAAAAAGAATCAGGGGAAAACATTACAATAAATGAAGTATGCGATGATTTTATAACTTATAATCATAACTTGATTAAAACTCCACGTCCAGAGTATAAAAACACCTATGACAAACTAAAAATATTATATCAATCTTTGTCATCACGGATCCAAGGATTAGAAGGGGATAACCCTTTCAATTTGTATTCAGCTTTGAAAATTTAATAAAAAAATATTATGATCCCGTTTCATTATCTTGTTATGATAATTTTATTAATTAATCAGTTATTCTCGCAAGAAAATAGGCCGGTTATCACAACCAAAATTGTAGAGAAGGGATCAATAAAATTAGATGGTGTTCTTGATGAGCCAGTCTGGTTCACGGTAGAGCCTGCAATGGATTTTAAGCAGAGAGATCCCATTGAAGGCGCACCATGCTCTGAAAAGACTGAAGTCTATGTGATATATGATCAGGATAATTTGTATATAGGTGCAAAATTTTATGATAGTAATCCGGAAGGTATAATGGCTTTTCAGAAAAAACGTGATGCTCCATTAAGGGGTGATGACCGGTTTATGTTTATCATTGATACCTACAGAGATTATCGTACAGGATATTTTTTTGAAACAAACCCAGCGGGTATTCTGGGCGACGGAATCATAGGAGTAGGCGGAAGGTTCAATCTAAATAAATCCTGGGACGGCATCTGGGATGTTAGAGTGACAATAGATGAAAGTGGTTGGACGGCAGAGATAGTTATTCCTTTCCAGACTCTTGCCTTTGATCCAAGTAACGATACATGGGGAATTAATTTTCAGAGAACAATTCGACGAAAAAATGAAGATGCCAAGTGGACAGGATACAAAAGGGGATTATGGCTAACAAAACCTGTCTACGCTGGGGAACTTACTGGATTAAAAGGAATAATACCTGGCAAGGGTTTAGAGACTAAGCCATACTATATTTTTAAGGATCAGTACAGCAGTAGCGAGAGTTTGGATAATCAAAACAATATTGGTTTTGACTTATCATTCAATATTAGACCAGGCCTAAAAGGCTCATTGACGTATAATACAGATTTTGCTGAAGCAGAAGTAGATGATCGGATAATTAATCTGGAAAGATTCCCAAAAGCATTTAAAGAAAAAAGAAGCTTTTTCTTAGAAGGATCTGGGGTCTATTCTTTTGCAAATAATAATTATGTTGTTCCATTTTTCAGCAGAAGAATTGGTATATCTGAAGGAAATAAAATTCCCATCTCATATGGAGGACGTCTCAATGGAAAATTAGGTAAATATGAAATAGGTGCTATGAATTTGCATACCAAGGGTGTTGAAAATATACCAGCTGAAAACTTTCAAATTGCGCGTGTAAAAAAATCTTTGTTAAAGCAGTCGTACTTAGGTTTTATTTATACCGGGCGATCAGCAAAAACCGACTCTATCTATCAGGATCAGGATCTATTTGGTTTAGATTTTGATTACTCAACTGCCACGTTTTGGGGTGATAAAGATTTTCAGTTTCAGGCATTTGCTGTTGGTCATGATTCAAAAAATAACTTAAGCAATAAATTAACTGATTTATCATCAAGAGGATTACGATTTACTTATCCCAATGATTTATGGGATGGCCATATCTCTTATCGAGAACTGGGTAATAATTTTAATCCATCAGTCGGATTCGCTCCGAGGAATGGTTTTAAACGTTTACAGCCCACTGTTAAATATAAACCCCGTCCATTAACTTGGGAAAAGGTCAGACAACTTGAGTTTGGTATTGACCTTGAGCATATGACAGATATTGCTGGAAGACTAATAAAGCAGGAGACAAAAGTACATGTCTTTAAGATAAAATTTGAAAATGGAGATGAAGCATTTATTGGAGCAAAAATCCTAAGAGAATATCTTGACACTGATTATGAGATACGGGAAGGAAACATCATAACCAGCGGTCACTATAAATCAAATGGGTTCTGGATTGGTACAAAAACTTCTAGTAGTAGAAAAATTGCAGCTGAAATTATGGCATTCAGAGGTGATTTTTGGACTGGGAAAAAACAAACTGTAAAAAGCAAACTATTCATAGATTTTTTTCCTGGAATCAATTTATTTGGTGAATTCGAGTATAATGATGTGAATCTAAGTTCAGGTGATTTTAAAACAACTTTATACAAAATTATTATTGGGATTTATCCGACACCCCGACTAGCATTCTATAATAATATACAATATGACGATATATCAAAAGTTTTAGGTTTATATTCAAAAATTAGGTATATAATTCGCCCTGGTAGCGATTTATACCTAGTATACAATAATAATTGGCAAGAAAATGAAAATGGTATGGGGAGTAATGATTATAGTACAATTTCAAGATCAAGTTCGATTAAAATTAATTACACGCATAGATTCTAGGTTCAATTAAGATGTACCCAAAGCGGTCCATTCTAGTCCTATACTTTATACATTTATTTTTAACTGATCTTATTTTATCCCAAACTCATTGGGAGACAATTATTTATGCTGATGCATATTGGCGTTATTTTGTTGGAACTGTTTCTCCGCCAGAAAATTGGAATGATATTGATTTTGACGACACAGGTTGGCAACTAGGTCAGGGAGGTTTTGGTTATGCTGATGGGGATGATAATACAATTATTCCTAATACAGTATCTGTATTTTTTCGAGTAAAATTCCAAGTAGATGACCTTAATAATTTCTTAGGATTAGTACTTCACGGAGACTACGATGATGGTTTTGTTGCTTACATTAATGGTGTAGAAGTTGCTAGATCTACGAATATGGGTCCGCCTGGCTCATTTGTAACATATAATGAAACAGCATCTATTGATCATGAAGCGAATATGTACCAGGGTGGTACTCCAGAGAAGTTCTTGATAAATGATACGCATCTTTATCAAACGCTTGCTGATGGAGAGAATGTTCTCGCGATAGAAGTCCACAATGTAGGCATCTCATCGTCAGATATGTCAGGAATATTTTTTTTATCAGTTGAGATCCCCATTGATATTTCTCTTTATGGCGTCCCTCCTGATTGGTTTTCTGTGCCACTAGAATTTACTAATTCTCATTTACCTATAGTTTTTATTGATACGTACGGAACACAAATTCAATCAGAAGAAAAGATTACCGCGCATATGGGGATAATACATAACGATTCGGGTGAATTAAACAACATTAATGATGATTTTAATCATTATGATGGTTATGTAGGGATCGAGATTCGCGGATCTTCAACGCAACATTTTCCTAAAAAGCAATTTGCTGTTGAGACAAGAGATAGCCTTGGAGAAAACAATAATGTATCTCTATTTGGGATGCCAGAAGAAAATGATTGGATATTCAATGCACCCTATACTGATAAATCATTAATGCGTAATGCTATTATTTATAAAATGGCTCGTGATGCAGGTAGATACGCCAGTAGATCTCAATATTTTGAGCTCGTTTTAAATGGGGAGTATAATGGACTTTACGTAATGCTAGAAAAAATCAAGCGGGATAAAAACAGAGTGGATATTGCAAAACTAAATCCAGATGAGGTTAGTGGGGATGATTTAACGGGGGGATACATAATCAAAATTGATAAGTGGGATGGGGAGAACTTGGGTGGTTGGTACTCAGATTTAATCGATTATAGCAATAACCGAAAAGAAGGATTTTATCAGTATCATTATCCAAAGCCTGGAGATATAGTCTATCAACAAAAAGACTATATTCAGAGCTATATTGATGATTTTGAAAAATTAATGAAAAGTACCGATTATGCGAACCCAGTGACAGGTTTTTCGAGTATGATTAATTGGGAATCTTTTATAGACTTTTTTATAATGCAAGAGATAACAAAAAATATCGATGGCTATCGTTTAAGTACTTATCTGCATAAAGATAAAGATAGTAATGATGGACGATTGGTAGCAGGACCTATATGGGATTTTAACCTTGGGTTTGGTAATGCAAACTATGATGAAGGTTGGGATACAGAAGGTTGGATTATAGATTTGACTGAGCATATCTGGGGAGAATATGATTGGATTAATCCCTTTTGGTGGTGCCTGATCTGGTGTGATCCCGCATTCCACAATGGAGTTGCAGAAAGATGGATTGAACTGCGAGAGAACACCCTATCAGATCAATATGTAAACACTTTAATAGATTCTTTGTATAATAATATTGGTATAGCTGCGGGAAGAAATTTTGAGCGTTGGTCAACACTAGGTCAATACGTTTGGCCAAATTATTTTATTGGTAACACTTACGAAGAAGAAGTTGAATATTTACGAGATTGGATATTAAAAAGAATGAATTGGATGGATAATGAGCTTTTGGGTAGCCACACAAAAATGTGTCTTATTCCGGAAAAATTCGGGTTAAACACCGTTTATCCGAATCCATTTAATTATTTTACTTCTGTACAATATTCATTGCCCATTGGCACATATGTAAAATTAGATATTTTCAATTCAAAAGGTGAGCACATCCGTGAGATATATAATGGATTGGATAGGCCAGGACAGCATATATTCAATTGGAATGGGAAGAATAAAAATGGCCAACCTGTTAGCTCAGGAGTTTATTTAATTTCATTGGAAGTTAATAATTTTGAATATAATTACGATAAAGCTTTTCATCAAAAAGTAATATCCCTTTACAAAGAAACAAAGCCAGTAACATTCTTAAAATAATACATAAAGTATAGTATATTTTTGAATAATATTTTATTATTTAGACTTTTAGTTTTACTCAAGAATTTAACATGAAGTTGAAAAGTGGAAAAATATGGTGGATTTCTTTTCTGGTTTTGATCGTTTTAGGAATCAGTATTTATTTTGTTCTGTCTCTTCCCACTTTTGGAGGGAAAATCTCTGGTGATCGACTGAAACGCTTACAGGATAATGAACAATATAAAGATGGTAGTTTTACAAATGTGAAACAACAATCTACATTTAATTTTTCTGAAATTGGATCATTTTTTACAGAAATGATTTTCTATGATGAAATCCGTATTCCACCTTCTAAAATACCAGTCATTTCCGTATTAGATTCTTCCTTAAAGATATTAAACTCAACAACTCTCAGAGCGTTTTGGATTGGTCATTCAAGCGTTTATGTAGAAATTGATGGTATTCGGATATTGATTGACCCAGTATTTTCCGATTATGCATCTCCTTTTGGTTTTGGGCCAAAACGTTTTCATCCACCTCCAATTAGCCTTCAAGATTTACCCAAGATCGATGCAGTAGTAATCTCACACGATCATTACGATCATTTAGATATGGTAACGATCACTCACCTATCGAAAAATGAGACAATATTTTTTGTTCCCTTGGGGATTGGAGCCCATTTAGAAAAGTGGAGTGTATCTAAAAAACAAATTCATGAGTTGGAATGGTGGCAAGATCAAATGGTTGGCAAGATTAGGATTCTTTGTACTCCCAATCGGCATTATTCTGGACGAGGACTTACTGATTATAAGGCTACCCTTTGGTCATCTTGGACTGTAATTGGACCGAAACATAGTTTTTACTACAGTGGAGATACTGGATATTCAAAACACTTTAAAGAAATTGGGGAGCGCTTTGGACCTTTCGATATGAGTTTTATAAAAATAGGAGCCTATGGACCGGGAGACTCTTGGCTTGATATACACATGGACCCTCAGCATGCTGTTCAGGCTCATATTGATGTTCAGGCTAATGGCGCTAAAACTTCGAGGGATCACGCTAATAGTATGAAAGAATATAAACCAGGGTATGACGCTCACATGGAAAGTGCTGATAAAGCACAAAGTAAAGCAAATCTGTCTTTA
>Ga0066868_10000104_pt1 | contig 28235 bp, 31 predicted proteins | sample ETN01SmetaG_FD_65607 | JGI IMG/M metagenome (GOLD analysis project Ga0066868, IMG submission 65607) | Marine microbial and viral communities from oxygen minimum zone, Eastern Pacific Ocean - ETNP2014F12-01SV259 | ecosystem: Environmental > Aquatic > Marine > Oceanic ...
CATTTACCTGCCAAAGTACTTTACCCGTCGCAGCACTTTATCCGCCGCAGCACTTTATCCGCCGCAGCACTTTTTGTATTTCTTTCCGCTACCACAGGGACAGGGGCTGTTTCTACCTGCTCTCAGTTTTTTATCAGCGAGGAACCGATAGTACTGGGTTGCGGGTAACTTATTCTTCAGCGCTTGTACCATCGCGTTCAGATACGGTTGAACGTGCTTAAAAAAATCCAGATAGCCCTCGCATAGATAGTTGTGCTCAAACTCTTCATTTTGGAATCGAATAAACTGATGCGCCGGACAACCACCATTGCAATAATCTCTAATCTCGCACCGTCGGCATCTATCGGTAAGCTCCTTTTCCTTGGCATGTCCAAATGACATCTGGTCTTCGCCGTCAACAATCTCAGCGTAGCTCTGCTGTTGCAGATTACCAATTCTGTATTCATCGAAGACGAAGTGATCGCAGGCAAAAACATCACCATTGTGTTCAAGCGCCAGCGCTCTGCCACATTCCCTGGCATGGACACAAATAGTAGCCACATGACCCATCGCGGAGTTAAGAGCAGATTCGAACTGTTGGATATAGATCTTGCCAACATCGTTAATCAGCCATTCGTCAAAAATGGAAATCATGAAACGCCCGTACTGGTTGGGCAGAACGCTTCTTTCTGAGGCTCCGTTCTTTCCACTCCGCTCCACGACAGGGATGAATTGCAAGTGCTGCGTTCCCAGTTCCGTTAATCCCCGATAGACTTCGAGTGGGTGATCAGCATTGTGACGCTGAACAACAGTGAGAACATTAAACTCAACCCCGTGTTTCACCAGATTGTCCAGACCTTGCTTCACAAGATGATATGACCCTTTGCCACCTTTGGTTTTCCGATATCGATTATGAAACTTCTCTGGACCATCAATACTGATGCCAACCAGAAATTCAAATTCCTTAAGAAATTCGCACCACTGGCTATCCAACCTGGTACCGTTAGTCTGAAGTGCATTGGTAATATGCATACCAGGCCTTCGATATTTTTCCTGCAAGGCGACAATCTTTCTGAAGTATTCCAGACCCAATAGCGTTGGCTCGCCACCCTGCCAGGCAAAACTCACTTCCTGACAACCAACTGGTTGACTTTCGATGTAACCTCTTATGTGTATTTCCAGTAACTCAACTGAAAGGTGAAACTTCGAACCTTTGAACATGCTGGTTTTGTTCAAATAGAAGCAGTATTCACAATTCAGATTACACAAGGGGCCAATTGGCTTCGTTATCACATGGAATGGCGCGCCCGCTGAAGACCATCTCGAACGCGAAAGATTTTCGGTAGTGATTATTTCGGACATATTATTCGCCGAGAGCGGACGATTCGGCAGGCATTGAACCCGGTAGGTTCCCGGTTAATCCGTTGGTTAATCCAACCATGGTTCTGTATTCCGTATTTCAGCGTTTAACGACTTCCGATGACTAAAGTCAGTCCACAATCACCAGGTGATCAGGCTGCCAATTCTGATTCTGGATCACCGGCAATCCTCACATGTCGCATCACTCTAGCCTGATTATGATGATCGTAAGGCCTTGCCCGATGCATCAGACACCGATTGTCCCAGGCTATCACATCGCCTGGCTGCCACTGATGCTCATAGGTCCTCGGTGGCTGGCAGGCAAATTCCAGCAACTCATCCAGCAGCTTCCTGGATTCATCCTGATCCATGCCCGGAATGTTATGCGCGTGTCGACCAATTAAGAGAGCCGGTCTTCCTGTCTCCGGGTGAATCTTGATGAGCGGCCTAAGTGGTGACTCCTTATCTTGAAAACCATAGCCAGCACCCACTTCGACCTTATGACCGATCTGTGACTGCGAGTAAAAAAGGGAGTGATAGGCTGACAAATCAGCAATTCGCGCTTTCATCCCTTCAGATAAGGCATCGTAACCCGCGCGCATGTCCGCCCACTCAGTTTGTCCACCCTCTGGCGGTATTTCCTGAGCTGCCAGAACTGCGCCTTTTGATCCAAGGGGCATATAGGAACTGTCTGTATGCCAGACCTCAACACCTCGCAGAATCTGCGTCAGGTGCTCACCATCTTGGGAAAGGCTTCCGTCAGGGAGTTTGTTACTCAGGTAGACAAGTTGTACACCCGGTGCCATCTCCTCAATATTACCGAATCTTGAGCCGAAGGCGATATGCTGTTCAGGTGTGATGTTCTGGCCTGGGAAAATCAGCACAGCATACTCAAGAAACGCCGCATGTATTGCCTGCCACGTATCATCATCAACTAAAGACAAATCAACATCCGTTAAAACTGCGCCAAGTGTTGCATCCAAAGATTCTATTTTTAGCTGGGGCATGTTTCCTCCTGGTATATTTCTCCGACAAACAGAATACATAACCCATGATATATTGAACAGCAGACTTTGAAATCGGCAACTGGATGATCATGAATAAGAATGACCTGAATTTCACCGCCAAACTCACCATCAAGGTAGAACTTCCCTACCGAACCTACCTGCCGAATGACTACAGCGACGATGGTCCCGCGCATCCTTTGCTCCTGTTCCTTCATGGTGCTGGTGAACGTGGCGATGATCTCACAGCGCTGACCAATACAGCCCTGCCAAAACACATTGAAGAGGGACTGGATCTGCCTTTTGTAACTGTTTGCCCACAATGCGCCGAAGGCTCCTGGTGGGATGAACATGCGCTTTCGGCACTTCTGGACAAGGTCGTCAGCGCATACAACATCGATCAGACAAGACTCTACTTGACAGGACTCAGCATGGGTGGACGAGGTACCTGGCAACTGGCAAACCTTCTCGGTGAAAAATTCGCGGCGATTGCACCCATCTGCCCTCCCTTCGTCTGGGTTAACCCTGAAAACTTCAGGAACCTGCCAATCTGGTGCTTTCACGGCGTGATGGATTCGGTTATCCCTGTAAGTGACTCAGTCAAAATCGTCCGCCTGCTAAGAAGTAACGGTTGTAAAGTTGAGTTTACAACCTACGCAAACGCTGACCATGACTCCTGGACCGACACCTACACAAATCCCGAACTCTACGAGTGGTTGCTGTCCCATCGCCGAGCCGCACCTTAAATCAGCACCGGTCAATTCCCCTGAGCTGAATGGCACTTACTTAAGTGCTCTTACGAGACGCTCTTACGAGACGCTCTTACGATGTTCCGAACCCGGGTTTCTCTTTTCACCTACTCGTTCCGCACATGCCTGTGCTCCACTCGCTCAGACAGCTTCACGACTCCGGCTCGTGCCCTCGCACGCCGCAAAATCCCGAGCTATCTTGTTGCTATTTACGAAAGATATTGCTCTTATACGAACTTGCTGTAAATTCAAAACGCCGGCAATATGAGCAAAACCACACCGAAACATATCCAGATCAGTGACACGTCTGTTACAGGATCACTCGTTGCTGGATGCGATTTAGGAAAATCAACCGCCAAATTCGTTATTGGTGAACTGGAAACCGGGGATACAGCCGGGCAATTTCATGTGCTCCACAGCGAAGTGATCGTCCACGACGGCCGACCTATGGATGCATTCAAAGAATGGTATACCAGGATGGAAGTTCATCGCTGCAAGGCTCTGGGGGCCACCGGACTTCATGCTGAGGAACTCATCAGCCCGGTTGTCTCAGGCCTGCCTGAAGACGCCTGTCTGAGTACTGCATTGAGTGATTCCAGGGAAATTGAAGGACCAGTAACTCTCATCAGAGTGGGAGCAAGAGGATACTCAGTACTTTCCAGAAATACCGACGGACACATGCAACACCTTGAGAACGACAAGTGTTCATCCGGTACAGGCGAGACCATGGTGAAAATTGCCGGGAGATTCGGTTTATCCATTGAGCAGGCAGATGAACTGGCTCGGTCTGCCGATGACGCCATCGCGATTACAGCCAGATGCTCCGTTTTCGCCAAGAGTGAGATGACTCACTTTGGAAATCAAGGTAAGCCCGCAGACGCGCTTTTTAAAGGCTACTTCAACTCCGTGGGTCATTATGTGTCAGCGTTGGTTAAGCGAGTTGAACTGGAAGGGCCTGTGATGATGATTGGTGGCTGTAGCAAGAACCAATCTTTGGTTAACGCTATCGCGGAATACTGTGGTGAGAAGGTTTCCGTCCCTGTTCACCCTGAGGTCTTTGAAGCATCAGGCGCCGGGATTCTGGCCGGGCAGCAATTCCTGGCAGGAGCAGGTGATCTGCTGCCGGTTGATCCGCAGGAGATCACCCAATCAAAACAGGCCCGGTTTCGAAAACTGGACGGATCCGCCGAATTTAAAGACAAAGTTACCCGTCTGATGTCAACTCCCATTCCGGAGGGTGCTGAGTTACAACCATCCGTATTGTCGCTGGATATTGGCTCAACCGGTGCAAAAGCTGTACTGACCAGCATCGAAACCGGTGAAATGGTACTGGATCTCTATGATCGAACCCAGGGAAATCCAGTTGGGGCTGCCTCCAGGCTTATTACGACGCTTCTGTCAGAGACAAACCCGGACGTAAGAGCAATCGCCCTGACCGGATCGGGTCGTGAAGCAGCAGCTACCGTAATGCGTGCTGCGTATCCTGATCTTGCCTCGCTGATCCTGGTGCAAAACGAAATAGTTGCCCACGGAACAGCCGCCATTCGCTGTGATTCAAATAGCGGAAAAAGCCTTTCAGTCGTGGAAATCGGTGGCCAGGATGCCAAGTTCATCCAGATCGTCGGTGGGCGTATTGTAGAAAGCGATATGAATATGGCCTGCAGTGCAGGAACCGGATCATTTCTCGAAGAACAGGGCGTCTTCTTCGGGATAGACAAAGTTGAAGAATTTACCCAGTTGGCAGAACAATCCAAAGCACCACCTGAACTTGGTCAGATGTGTACTGTCTTTGTCGCTGAAGCGGCTGCTGAAGCCAGCAACGAAGGATTCAGCAAAGAAGAACTGTTTGGCGGTTTTCAGTACGCCGTCATCAACAATTACATCAATCGTGTCATGGGACAGCGAACTTTTGGAGAGAGGATTTTCTTCCAGGGGAAACCAGCAACCGGACCTGCCCTTGCCTGGACACTGGCCTCTGTTACCGGACGAGAAGTCATCGTACCACCAAATCCAGGTGCCATGGGAGCGTGGGGCATTGCCCTTGTCGCCATCGACGAGTATGGCGCAGAAAACCTGTTGCAGTCGGGCAGTTTTGATCTGCAGGCAATCAATGGCGCGAGAATCATCGCGACCAGTGATTTCCAGTGCCGCGACAAACGCTGTGCAACCCTGTGTAGCATCGAGAAAACAATCGTCGATGTTGAAGGGACAGAGCATACCGTTTACGCCGGGGGTGCCTGTCCGAAATATGAGATATCGACAACTGCCGCGCCCAAACTGCCGATCGAAGCGCCGAGTGCCTTTGACGAACGCGAGAAATTACTGGCACCATTTCTGAAGAAGACGGAAGGAAAGAAAACAGTTGGTGTCCCGGTTGTTGGCACTTGTGTCGGCTATGTTCCGTGGCTTATCACCTTCGTAAGAGAACTCGGATTTGGCGTTACACCACTGACCAGTCGCGGTGACTCGCTTTCTAACGGAGAAGGGCTCTGTTATACCTATGATGCCTGCGCGCCTGTGAAGATCGCCCATGGCGTGCTGGACGCCGATGTAGGTACTGTGATCTATCCGAAGATTCTGACTCTGGGTGACAGAGATGGCTGTTCCGGTGTTACCTGTGTCATGGAACAGGGTGCACCTGAGATGATCAAAGAATCGTTACACGCACGGAGCAGACCCATCGAGGTGGTACACCCGCCCCTGTCATTTGGTTCTGGCCTGGACAGCTTTTCATTGCTGCGACAGGCTTATGTACTCACCAGGCAATTAGGCGGGCCCCGTCATCGAATTCGAGCAGCGTTTCGGAAAGCAGCGCAGGCTCAGGAAGAGTACGAACAGGGTCTCAGTGACATTGGCCAGAGAACTATCGATTTTGGTAACGAAAATAACCTCCCCGTTGTTGTGGTCAGTGGCTCATTGCATGTCATTCACGACAAAATCATCAACGCTGGCATTCCAAAGCTTCTGAGGATCAACGGTGTACTGACCATGCCGATGGATTGTTTTCCCATCCCTCAATCTGTAGATCCAATCCCTCGAATTCACTGGGCCGAACTGAAAAGAGAAATGAGGATGGGGCTTGCAGCTCGAGAGATGGGAAATGTTTATCCACTGTTAATCTCCTCATTCGGTTGCGGACCTAATTCATTTTCAGAGCAGATCTTCGCAAAGCTGATGGAAGGCTATCCGTACACTACACTGGAAAGCGATGGCCATGGCGGCACGGCTGGCTATGTCACCAGAGTACAGGCCTTCCTGCATACGGTTCGCCAGCATGACAGCCAGCCAGATCCGGCGCCGGAACGCTCAATCAAATACCTGCATCCGGTGCCAACGATTCCCGCTGAGAAAGTCAAAAAGGAAGCCCGTTTGATGATGGGCCCGATTGCAGATCGGTATTCAAACCTCAATGCAGCCAGGTTGCGCTCAGAAGGCTATGAAGTCATTGCAACCGGACCCACTGAACCAGATGCACTGCCCCTTGGGCGAAAAGACTGCTCTGGTAAAGAGTGTCTTGTCTACCAGAGTATCTGGGGATCATTCCGCAAAGGACTGGAAGAAAATCCAACCAACAAGAAAACTCTGCTGATGACAGCTGGTGCCGGTGAAGGCATGTGTCGACTTTGCCTCTTTTCAATAAAGGATCAGATCAGCCTTGAGAGCAGAGGTCTTGATCAGGTCTCGCTGGCCAATATTCGGGGGAAACCAAAGGGCATCAAGGATGCGATGGCCAGTTTCAGAGAGCATTGGGCAGCGACCCTTGTCTGGGATTTGCTCAATCAGATGGTCGGATACCATCGGCCTTTGGAACGAATCGAAGGCGAATGCGATGCCATCTATGATCGCTATTGCGACAAAGCTGAACATCTGGTGGGTCATCCTCCGAAACGCGAGGATGGTGGGCTGGATGGCAAAAAGCTGATCGAAGATCTTAAGGCCATAGCCGTCAGAGCCAGTGAAGACTTCGCCGCTATCGGCAGGAATGCGACCGAGGATCCGGCAAGACGAACAGTACTGCTAAGCGGCGACTTTTACACCAATCTCGATCGATCTCTGAATGATGATATTGTCAAACGTCTGAATCAGAGAGGATTGCATGTCATTGTCGAATCAATGAATGCGATGATGGAGTATATTGCCACGGATCGAATCACCGACCTTTTTGGTTTCCCTAAAGCCTTTGTGCCCAATAAACTTATCCGTATTAATATGGCTCGGTTGCGACATGATTTCTATGGGGCTGTTCAAAAGCTCCACCCCTGGTTACCTACAGGTGATATGAAAAACATCCTTGAACACTCTGAGAAGATCCTCACAAAATATCCAGTCGGTGCAGCTCGAAAAACACTTGGTAGTATCAGTTATTACTTCCAAGAAGGGTGTATCGACGGCGTGGCTGTGATCAATGCCTGGGGATGTGATCATGGGCAGTTGTCGGAAGGATTTCTGAGACATCAAACTGATATTCCAATGATGCATCTCTATCTCGATGGATCGCCGATTGACGAACGCAAGTTAAACGCTTTCGCGTTCAGTCTACGTCACCGTCCGAGTCGTCTGGCTGAAAATGTGGGATAACTGTTAACTGGATTTGATACTTTCTGTCAGACCTGCACAGGCATCGCATAGTGATCTACCAGTAATGCGATAAAGAGTAACATCAGGTAAACGATGGAATAGCGGAAGGTCTTCATCGGTGCAAGTCGATTTTTGCCCCTTAGCAAAACCAGACTCCAGTATAAGAATCCAGCGCCTAATGCCAGAGCTGAAGCAAGGTAGATGAGATTACTCATACCAATAAAGTAAGGCAGAACACTCGGCAGCATCATGATGATCGTATATACCAGGATTAAGAGCGACGTATATTCCACCCCGTGAGTCACGGGTAACATGGGTACATCCACCTTTTGGTACTCTTCCTTTCGATCTATTGCCAGTGCCCAGAAGTGTGGCGGAGTCCAGGCAAATATGATCAACACCAGTATCAGACCACCGGTGTCAAGACTATTTGTTACTGCCGTCCAGCCAAACAAAGGCGGTGCAGCTCCAAATAGTCCGCCAATGACAATATTCTGGGACGTAGCTCTTTTGAGGAACACAGTGTAAATAATCCCGTAACCAACCCAGGAAGCCAGACTGAGCCAGGCAGTAAGGGGATTGACCAGCACGATCAGCATTGCCACTCCGGCAATCCCTGTGATCGCCAAGAATACGCCACCATTAAGGTTACTCACCCTGCCCCGAGCATCAAGCCCACGCCGAGGGCACCGAGTGAGACCGCCGCTCAGGAGCAAGTGAGTGGAATCGCCTTTGCGACCGTGGGCGCACTCGGGGCAGGAGTACCCTGACTTCGTATCAGTGCGGAGTCTTACGCAATATGGATTACGCATGTAGCAGCTTTGTCCTGGGTTGACTTGGTTCCAGGAATAACCGTAAATAGTTCGATTATTCTGTATTCCCCTAAAACGGACAGAAATACCCAGCTGACCGTAACGAGCAAAATCGATATCAGGTGGATCGATACGGCGACAAGTTCGCAGCCAGCATAGCTGGTGCTTGTGGTAAATGAGTGAGGACCTTGTAATGAATGATATGCCAGTGAGAGTCATGCAGTTTGACCTGGCCCCGGAAGAGATCAAAAGAAGTATTCCCACGTTCGCCCATGGACTGGGACTCTCGATGACGCTTCCCTATCTTGAACCATATCTTATTCGCTCCATGCGGGTTGCCCTGGAGTTCGCGACCGATGAAAAGATAATTCAGGATGTAAAACAGTTTATCGGTCAGGAAGGTCAGCATTTCAGGCAACATCAAAAGCTCAACGATATTCTGAGAGAGACCTATCCGGCTTATGCGGGTTTGCAGGAAATTGAAGATGATATGGAAGCCGACTACCAGCGATTTACCAAGACCATGTCACTTCGATTCAACCTTGCCTACGCAGAAGGATTTGAAGCCGCCACCTGCTCACTGGCAAGACAGGCACTCGAAAACCCTGAACCCGGGGACACCGGCATGCAACGTCTGTTCAAGTGGCACGGAACAGAAGAAGTCGAACATCGCACCGTAACGTTCGATATCTATCATCATCTTTACGGCGGATATTTCTATCGGCTGTTTGTCGGGATGTTCGGTCAATACCACTTCTTCAAATATGTATTTCGATTCGCAAACTACATCAGCAAACACTGTCCCGATTCAGACAAGCCAAAGACACTCGAAGTAAAAACCAGAGGTCAGAAAGATCTGGAGCGAAAAGCTCTGCTTTCTCTTTTAGGTAAAGTACTTAAAACCTATTCGCCATTTTACAATCCGGCCAAACTTGAGATACCAGAAATGCATGCCTCGATGTCCACTCAGTACTCTAACGAGGCGATTGATACGCGCGTGATGGAATAGATTCAGGTGAACCAGCTGGCAGGCTAACTAGCATCAAACAGATTATTGCAGGGTAGCGCCAGCCAGAATATCAAATACTCGATCACCTAACTTGGTCTTGATTGCTATGATCAAATCTTCTGAGCGGTTGAAATCAGTTCCAAACAGGCACTGTATTAAGTCACTGACTACTCCCTTATCCTTCGATTCTGTTTCAGCAGCAGATCATATGCTGCACTGGCAGGGTATGATCTGGGATCACCTGTCGAATCTGAATGAACAGGACATTCAGTCTCTAATCGTTTACCCGCAGAATATGCCAGCGGTCGGTCGCAGCGTACCCGATACTACTCCCCCATCAACAGAGGACTGTTCGGAATATACCTTCTACCTGGAGAAAGATGATCGACCTGATTGTACTCACTAGACACTGCGGCCAACTGGTCTTGGCGCAGACGTTATCCAGGTCGATCACTGGCGCAACGAGATATTCATACAGGGCTTGAGGATACTAACCATCCAGATCCAGTAGTGCGTTGATATTTCCCGGCTCCAGATCACTTCCGTGAAGAAGTGTCCCTCCGACCTGCAACACCGGGCTGGTACGAATACCCTGCCCTTCGACAAACTCGGCAGCATCTTCATCCATCATCAAATCTTTCGTGGCGAAAGTGACATCGCGCGCTACCAGGTAACGCTTAAGCTGCTCACATGGTGCGCATAACGGTGTCGAATAAACGATGACGGGTAAATCCATATTCAATTCCTGTGTCTCAACACTTTCTTGCCTGAAAGTATGACCGGGTATAGTATCCCAGACACTACCAACAAGCACCAATGTATCAACAAGCACGAAAATAGAATCGCACCTCAAACAAACCAGGAGAGTCCCGATGTCAGATTACGTTAGATATATCGATAAGACACGTGAATACTACCTGTCCCAGGGTTACGATAAACCTTATAAATGGGCGCACTTCGAAGATATCCCGTTCACCGAACTGACTAAACCGCTGGACCAGTGCAGAGCTACCATTGTTTCAACCAGCAGTATTACGTATCGACAGGAAGAAGCCAGCGACGCACCTCACGCCACACTGACAGACAGCGTCTATTCCATTGACACCGACGTGCCCAAGGATCGACTCTTCACTGACATCGGTCATTTTGATAGCCACGAGACGACCCTCGAAGATGTGGATTCCTTTTACCCGGTAACACATTTGAGGAACCTGGTCGCAGAAGGTCGGCTGGATTCATTGGCAACCAGATGTCACGGTGTACTGACGTCCTACAGCCAGCGGCGAACTCTTGAAGTAGATGCTCCGGAGGTACTACGGCGTTGTCGCGAAGATCAGGTCGATGTCGCTTTTATGGTGCCTGTCTGACCCGTTTGTCACCAGACCGTGAGTCTGGTCGCTCGATATCTGGAAGAGAACGGAATACCGACGGTACTCATTGCGACAGCCAGAGACATCGTGGAACGATGTGGCGTGGCCCGCCTGGTGCATACGGACTACCCCCTGGGCAATCCGTGTGGACAACCTTTCAATGTCGAGGAGCAGCGTCAGATCGTTGCCGTTGCGGCGGATCTTCTAGAGACAGCCACTGAACCTGGCACGACAATAACTGCCCCTTTCGAATGGCCAAAAGGCGATGAATGGAAACGACTTGTCCTTACCGAGGAACGTCCGTTTCTGGAGGGAGAACACTATGATAAGTGGATGCAGGGTAAAGAACGATATCGGGAGCTAAAAAAAGAAGGCAAAGTATAAGACGAGTTTGAGCAGCTATTTGCCTGTCATGCATCAACATCGATCGCGACGCCAGGGAACTGCAGTCAAAGATTGAAAATGGATCAGATGCGAGTCAGAAAATTTGCTGGTACTGAATAAGCTGCTTTGTAACGAAACAGATTGACGATCGTTACTCAGGCTTCTGCCGTGACAAGAAACTGGGGCAAGAGTGCAAGAAATGTCTCATCCTCAATCGTACGATCAACTTCTTCGAGGAAGGAGACGATTTTCTCCTCTTCAATCTGTTCTGAAATTCGCGCGTAAGATGCCATATTCTGCAGAACCGGCCGCAGACCACCAACCGTGTCGGCATTCACCAGCACCTGGACACGAATCTTGCTGAAGCGCGCCTGCTTAAAAAAACCATAGAGCTTGCGGCCAATCTGTGGGGTACGAAACGCAATACCCGCAGCGGACATTATCTCTGTGAATCGCTCGCCGAGTGGTTCAACAAGTGCTGCACCCCAGTCACTGTCACTCACATGAGCGATGCCACCTGGTTTCAATACTCGATGAAATTCCCTGATGGTCTTTTCCGGATCGGGAACGTACTCCAGTACATTTTTGCAGAGCACCCGGTCAACCATCCCATCATCAATGGGAATCGTCTCATCTTCAATATGCCTGCCTTCAATCCTGGCACTCACGCCATTGCTTTCAGCCAGGGTCTGCGTTTTAGCCAGAAATTCGTGATTTATATCAAGAGCAAATATCTTTCCGGATTCCCCAACACGTTTTGCCAGTTCAACTGAAAGTGCACCGGGACCGCAACCATAGTCAACCACCATCTGGCCTGCTGCGATTTCAGCCGGTGCAATAAGCACTTCGTGACCATCGCGCCACTGAAACATAGCCTCGTAGCGTGCCATTCGTTCAGGCTCAACGTCAGCCCAATGATCCTGAAAGTAATTCTCTAGACTCTTAGCCATATATGCACTCAATACTCCTGGTTCAACTCCCGGTCGAACTAGGACATCTGCGATTTCTTCAGCGCCTGCTCAATATCCCAAATAATATCTTGAATAGATTCGATACCGACTGATATTCGCACCATATCCGGAGTCACACCGGCGGCAACTTGTTCCTCATCACTCAGTTGCCGGTGTGTTGTCGATGCAGGATGGATAATGAGGGTTTTTGCGTCACCAACATTGGCAAGGTGACTCAGGAACTGCGCGTTTTCAATAAATTTCACGCCTGCCTGCTGGCCTCCCTTAATCCCAAAGGTCAGGATTGCGCCAGCCCCCCGGGGAAGGTATTTCTGCGACAGCTCAAAATAAGGATTATCAGGAAGACCCGCGTATTTAACCCAGGAGATGGCTTCATGCTGCTGAAGGTACTCTGCCACTGCCGTGGCATTCTCGACGTGACGCTCCATTCTAATCGGCAGTGTTTCAAGACCTTGCAGGAAAAGAAAGGCGTTGAACGGACTGAGACTGGGCCCCAGCGTTCGCAACGTTTCGAGACGGCATTTCGTGATATAGCCAAAATCGCCGAACGTCTCATAAAACCGAATTCCATGATAACCCCTGGACGGTTCGGTCATTTCAGGGAATTTGCCATTGTCCCATGGAAATTTCCCAGACTCGACGATAACGCCGCCAATGGATGTCCCATGCCCACAGATAAATTTGGTCGCAGAATGGACGACGATATCTGCACCGTGTTCAAACGGTTTGCACAAAAATGGGGTGGCAAAGGTATTGTCCACCATTAAGGGAACTCCAGCACTATGCGCAATTTCTGCCACCGTCTCAATGTCAATCAGGTTGTTGGCAGGATTTCCAATTGTCTCGATAAAGACCGCTTTGGTACGATCGGTGATCGCTGATCGAAAGTTCTCCGGGTCGTCTGGATCAACAAAGATCGTATTAATCCCCATACGCCTGAAAGTCACGTCAAACTGAGAGTAACTACCACCGTAGAGAGTGCTGGCTGAAACCAGTTCATCACCTTCAGCCAGCAAGGTAAGCAAAGCCGTCATCTGTGCAGCCAGTCCCGAGCCGACCGCAAGCGCTGCTCGTCCTCCCTCGAGTGAAGCCATTCGCTCCTCAAACACAGCTGTTGTGGGATTGGACATTCGACTGTAGACATTTCCAAAGGTCTGCAGGTTAAACAGACTCGCCGCATGGTCCGTATCATCAAATACATAGGCAGCAGTTTGGTAAAGGGGAGTCGCCCTTGAGCCGGTTGCCGGATCTGGTATCTGTCCGGCGTGAAGGCAACGTGTTTCGAAACCGAAATCGTGATCAGTCATCGTTCAATTCCTCTAGGGCAGATGTCTTGGTCTCTTTGCAGAGATAATCCCGGTATCGACACCGGACCAGTTAAGACCGCCATACAACCTGGCATACTCAATCTTCATGCATCTGTCCATCACCACCTCCAGACCCGCTTCTTTTGCCTTCTCAGCAGCTTCCTCGTTTATAACCCCAAGTTGCAGCCAGAGAACACGTGCGCCCAGATCAATAGTGGGTTGCACAAATTGCGGCACGGCTTCTGATCTTTGAAACAGATCAACCAGATCGACATCATCAGGTATGGAAGCAAGATCCGGATAACACTTCTGTCCCAGGATTTCCTCATAGTTTGGATTCACCGGGATCACCTTGTAACCCCGGTCAAGAAGGTACTTGGCAGCAAAATAACTTGGTCTGAACCAGTTGCCGGACAGGCCAACCATGGCGATTGTTCTGGTCTCGTCGAGAATACGCCGCAGGGTCGCGTTATCCATGATCTTCTGCCAGTTCTCTGTCTCGTTCTGTCTGATAGCGGGGCGTCATATCACGGGGTGATCGTTGATCAGCACCGATTTCATTTTTGTTGCGCTCTGCGATCATCTGCCAGCCTTCTTCCCAGCTAAAATCTAGCTTATCTATACCCGGTGCAACCATACTATCAAAACCCTTGATAGCTTCAGCGACAACCGCCAGCTGATTTTCAGCATCAAACGGCCGACCAGACTCGAAGCCGAGTGGATAGTCCAGAAATTTAGCCCTGGGTGGTTTCCCTGATTGAAGAATATCCGAAGCGCTCCCCAAAATCAGTGTAGGTAAGCCACTTGCTTCAAAATGTCGCGCTATCAGACTCACGGTCTGATGACACACCGGTCACAATGGGACCAGCAACAGGACATCGACTTCTTCATTTGTAATTGCCTCGTCCAGTGTGGGGATCAGTTCGTCTCTTACCCGCCGCTGAGAATAGATACCTCCCATACAGGAGAAATAGTTTTCCGCGAGTCCGCCAATGGTCCCATCAGATTCCAGCGTTTGCAATGCTTCGATGGGCACCACACAACAAGGGTCTTCTCTGGCATCGCCGAGGTAGTTTTCAGTTACATGTGAGAACCTGAGATCACTGACTGGGGTGTTTTTTGAAATTGCTCGGATACTGGTATCGTCCTTGTAGTAATAGGCTACCTGGCCTGCAACGTAAGTACCTGCTGTCGACACCAATCCAAGCTTGCTCTCTGACAAGGGTTTTTTTGGCTTGACAAAATCAGGTTCAGTCTCCGCTTCAAACCACGAATAAGGTTCATATCCAAGGCTGTCATACAAATCCCTGGTTTGCTTGATATAGCTGACCGGTTGCCTCATTGCCGTTTCCTTACAAAATATCTGATCCAGCAGTATCGATATTCTGCCTTCCTGATTCAAGCGGGGTTTCAGGATGAATATCTGAAAACAACCAATCATGAACCCGAATGAGAAAACTACACCGAGTGAGGTAGATCAAATCGCTCTCCACTGGGTTTGCTTTTGCTGCCGGGTACTCTGGTTGCAGGTGTGTTTGGCACCCTGCTCGCCCTCAATGCCGGTATTCACCCGCGCAGACTGGTGACCATGGCCGGGGTATTATTTATCAATTTAATTCCTGTTTTCACATTCTTATCATTCAACTTAGGGCATGATGTGCAGTAAACTGCACCTGTATTATCAATCGAAATAAATTCCCTGGATCAACAACAGTACCCAGCGTGGTTTTTTAATAAGGTGTCGGGATCAAGTGCAAATGGCAACACATTCGGAAGCAGCATTTAACAAAAATGAGTCAGATCGCCGGCAATCTTTTTCGGGGATCTGGAACGGAGAACTGGATAAAGTATTCGCTGATGTAGCCAAATACTATGATCGAGCTAACGTTATCGCGAGTCTGGGTCTATTAGGAGTCTGGCTAAAAAGGTTTGTATCGACCATTGATGTCAAGCCTGGCGACAAAGTTCTTGATGTCTGTGCAGGAACCAATGTCATGGGAATTGCGCTGCTTAAAAAACAACCCGGCATGGATGTTCAGGCAATCGACAGAAGTCAGGATATGCAGCAAGTTGGGGCAGAGCGAGCATCCAGGCTTGGGTTTACCATTAAATCAGACATCGGCGATGTGCATCAGTTGCCCTACCCCGATGAGCATTTCGATGTAGTGACACTGCAGTATGCATCCCGCCATCTCGGTATTATGCAGGTGAGCAAGGAAATCCACCGAGTTCTTAAGCCCGGTGGACACTTCTACCACTGTGATATGTTGCGGCCCAGAAACAAACTGGTTGGAAATGCATACTACATTTATCTGAAATTCTGTCTGAATCTTACGTCCTGGCTGTTCAACAGTGATCAGGCATCACTCGACTGCCGTGACTACTTTATTGAGGCACTGAAGATGTTTTATTCAGCGGAGGAGCTTTCGGACCTGATGCGTACCGCAGGATTTGCATCCGTAGAACATAGTTCCATATTTGCCGGTATGGTGGCCTTTCACAAAGCCGGGAAAAAATAGCAGACACCAGGAAATTTTCGTTTATGTAAGCACTATTTCTTCCTGCTAATTTTTGACCGGGTCAAAATCAGAATAATACACTTTAACCACAGCCGGCATCAGAACCATATCGGATAAAAAGGCCATGGAAATAATCAAGCCCAACAGCTAATCAAATGTTCCGAACAACGGCATTTGTTGCACAAATATCCAGAAAACCTGTTCAAGTTGTTGTACGGTTGGATGATGGACATGAACTGAAACAGGAAGGCATTGGTCTCGGACTTTACGTAACAGAACAACTCGTCACATTGCAGGGTGACACCGTAGCGGTAGAAAATGAGTTCGGTGAAGAAAGTCGATTCATACCGAGATTTCCCAGGAATGCACCCGGTTTCTGAGATGTTCAATCGTCTGACTTAAACACGCTGTACTCAATTCCCGCAGGAAAGAGTCCTAGTCAGGTAGTCCAAGCACCCGTTTGGCAATGATATTGAGCTGAACCTCGTTAGTGCCTCCTGCAATACTGCTGGCACGGGAACCCAGCCACATCCTGGTTGCTCCCAACTCGGCGGCGGTGAAACCATCACCCTCCCAGCCGGTTCCCTGAGATCCCATCAGCCTGACCTGCAAAGATGTTTCCGTCTTGCTCAAGTTGGCGCCAACTGCTTTGAAGATCGAAGTGGTTGGTCCAAGGGTGCTGCCGGACACGTTTTCTTCGCGGGTACGAGCCAGTGTGAGTTGGAAAGACAACTGGTTGAGCCTGTGTTGAATAATCTCATCTCGAAAAACCGGATCGGCAATCCCACCGTCATCGGTTTCCCCGGCGTATCTCTTGGCAAGTTCCGCCAGATAATAAACCTGGGGTTCAGTGGAACGGGCCGAGGCGCCACCTGCACCCATGCCCGATATCCCTGATCGTTCGTGTTGCAGAAGCCGTTTACCTATGGTCCAGCCGTGATTGGGTTTCCCAATCAGATCAACTGCAATGGCGTCGTCAAAGAAGGTCTCACAGAAAGGTGATGTCCCCGATATCAATTGAATCGGTCTGACGGTGACACCCGGCTGATTCATATCGAGTATCACCATGCTGATACCATCATGTTTCAGTGCGTCAGGATCAGTGCGTACCAGCACGTAAATCCAATCGGCGACATCAGCACCGGAGGTCCATATCTTCTGCCCATTGACCACATAGTGATCACCATCCAGTACAGCCCTGGTGGAAAGGCTGGCAAGATCAGATCCGGACCCAGGTTCACTGTAACCCTGACACCACTGAGCCTCACCGCGAGCTATTTTTGGCAGATGACGTTTCTTCTGCTCATCGGTCCCATACTCCAGAAGTGTAGGACCGATCATATTCAGACCCTGCCCACCGTTATCCGGCGGCACAATTACATTCGCTGCGCGGAATTCCTGTATCAATGCAATATGTTCCTGGAAGTTGAGTCCACCCCCGCCATACTCTTTCGGCCAATGGGGAGCTATCCAGCCCTTGTCTGCCAGCCGTCGAATCCATTCTCTGCGGTCTTCACTTCCTTCTGCGGAACTTTTGAACTGAGCAGTGTAGTTCTCGTTCAGCCATTCTCTTATCTCTTCACGAAAAGTCTCGATTGTCATCGTCATTTTTCCTCATCGGCTGTACTGACGACACGACGAATAAATCGCATCGCCACATGACTCATGTAGAGCGGATATTGCACCGAGGTCAGAATATCAATATCAGCAAGTGCAAAGCAAAGCGATGTGATATCTAAACAGAACAAGTGCCGCAAACCACAAGCCTGCTTCACGCCCTTGGAAGGTGAGAAGCCCTATGTTATTTTTGAAAGGGACTCCCATCAGCAAAGGAATTCAACATGGAATATCGAGACATCCTTTATGAAACCGACGAACGACTCGCTTTTATCACGCTTAATCGACCCGAAAAACTGAATGCACTGAGTAATAATCTTCGCGCAGAGATTATGGATGCAATGCGTGAGGCAGAACACGATCCGGAAGTGGGTGTCATTATCCTTAAGGCTGCTGGTCGATCTTTTTCGGCAGGCTACGATCTCTCGCCTTCAAGGACAGCCAAGGACGATGAATATGTGGATCCCAGATCGAAAATGCCTCCAACCGGTACCACTCACCCGGGTCGGGACCAGTGGGCACGACACGTGGTGATGACCAACTGGACCATATGGGAACTCGCCAAACCTGTCATTGCCCAGATCCAGGGGTATTGCCTTGCGGGAGGCACGGAACTCGCAACAATCTGTGATTTTCGGATTGTTGCAGAGGATGCAAATATCGGCTACCCCCCGGTTCGAGCCATGACCACCATGGACATGGTGTGGTCTCCGTGGCACCTGCCACCCGCCATCGCTAGAGAATTTGCCTTCGTAGGAGACAATATTTCCGGAACGAAAATGGCGCAGTACGGGTGGGCAAACTACGCCGTGCCCATCGAGGACCTGGATGAATTCACGATCAAATTCGCACGCCGTATGGGATACATTGACAATGAAATGCTGATGTTCACGAAGCGTGCTGTAAATCGTCAATACGAGGCAATGGGAATTCGCGAGGGTCTCGCTGCAGGAACTGAAATCCAGGCATTAAGTGCTCGCCGTGACGCGGCTTCCGAGTGGGGACGGAGAGTTCGTGATGACGGGCTGAAGTCTGCCCTGGAATGGAGGGATGGTCCTTTCCGGGATTTTCGCGGCGTTTATGACAGCGCGCCCAAAGAGCGTGCAGTTGCAGGCATGGATAAATCCGGCAAAAAAGACAGTTGAGGACCGAATCAACTGTCGACTGACAGGAAACCGACTCTTCACCCGCCGATTGCCTTCAGTGCTATGTCCTTTCCATGTGCCACGGTGGTTGTCCCAAGGATCGCATTGTGCCAGCCCCTGACGGAGAACCGGGATTAAACTGTCTTTGCGTACGGGTCAAGCCGAATGACTGTCACTTCCTTGTCGATCGAATCCAGCACCATCACCGTGGCTTCCTGCCCAAAACCGTGCGCGCTGCCTGGATTCAGTACCAGAGTTTCCCCTTCTTTTTTATTTACCACCTGATGTATATGACCCGAGACAACAACATCATATAGATCGGAAGCGACAATTGCCTTCAGCAAAGGATCACTTGTTCCGTGGTAAACACCAAAGCGTAAACCGCCAGATTCAAAGTCAGCAAAATCACCATGCAATTCACCATCAGCTGCTTCAAATAATTTTGTAAGACCCAACTTTTCGCCATCATTGTTGCCAAAGACACCATGCAATTCCATTCCGCAGCCTTGAAACAGACTGACGATTGGCGGTGAGACAACATCTCCGGCATGAATCACTACATCTACATGCTGATCTTGAAATACAGAAATAGCACGGCTCACATGATCCGCATGATCATGGGAATCTGAAATCAATCCTATTTTCATTTGCGATTTCCTCCCCAAAAAAAGAGACTCATCATATACTGAAGTGGGTAATTAATTGCGATCGATCTTAAAACTAGCCTGTCGGTCCTTCTCCGGCCAGACCAAGTAGCAGCCCACCTTCAACCCAGAGTTCGATATATGTGCCTTCAACCCAGGTAGAGTAGGTGGAGCCTCCCAATTCGAAATCATCAGGAATAATCGCCTGATAATAGGTGTGATAGCTGTCATTTGTTGTTTGTTTGATTCTAAGTTGTGCCGCCAGTTTCCCTTGAATGGAACAGTAACGTCCTCCCAGAAGGTTCCACTCGGATTCATCGGTCCTAACAGAATCAACCAGGGTAAAGTCTAGCTCGGACAAATGTGCACCCACGTCATTCAAATTACTGGAAGCAATTTCAAGCGCCATTCTTTTGGAGTGATTGTAAGCGATTTCCAGTGCAACCTTTTCTCTGGCATCCACGCTGTTGATGTTATACAGAAGACCAGTGAGGCTAATAACAACAAATGATGCCGCAATCGCCAAAAAGTACCGAATATTGTTTCCTGTGAAACTGAGCCGGTGGTTTTTCTCATCACTTACCACATCAGCAGATTCAGAATGCTGTTGCAGTGCCATCAAGTCCTTTAACTGTTTCTCGGAAAGCGACTGCTGTCTGTAGTGAGCATTAAAGGCTTCTCTTAAGTTTTTCATATTTGATCCCCCTGCTTTGGGGAAGTTTCTGTTTGTGTTTTAGCACGAAGCTTCTTTTTGATCCTGTGAATTCGAGACAACCAGGTGCCTCTGGCACCACCCTGAATCTCGGCAATTTCCTGAGCTGTGAAGTCTTCCACCGCCCACAGGTAGAGCAACTCTCTTTCATCACTCTGTAAATCCCCTAACAGATGCTCGACCTCCTGCTCCCTTATGATGGTATCTTCAAGGGAATCAATTTCTCTCTGCATTTCCTCATAACCGAGCTTAAGAATATCGCTCTTGATTAGACGGATCTTTTCATGACGCCGGACATCCAGATAACTGTTCCGGATGCACCGTTTCATAAAGGCCATCTTGCTGTTTATTTGCAATAGCTCCGAGTTTGAACCAATGAGCTTTTCAATATTGTTGTAGAGTAGGTCATATGCTTCATCGTTATCATGACAAAGTGACAATGAATAGCGAAAAAGTGAATCCAGCTCCGAATGACTAAACATAAGACCAGTGCCCGGGTTATTTGCTACCTGCCTAAGAGTGCATTGAGATGTGTTTCGATATCATCCGGTGTTTCCGCATCACGGTATCGGATGACGCCATTAATGTCGATTACAAACAATGTGGGCGTTCCCATGACACCATACATCTGTGTAACCTTACGACCTTCGTCAAACGCAAGGGGGTACGTCAATTCGTGTTTTTCCTGATATCGGTTCACACGCTTTAGTGAATCATTAACCGTTACGTTGATCGCCAGTACTTCGATATTTTCTCCGTGAGCCGCATGAAGTGACTTAATCTCTGGAATTTCTACTTTGCAGTTGGAGCACCAGGTTGCCCAAAAAACCAGATTCACAGCTTTCTTACCCCTGTAATCTGACAATTTGAAAACACTGCCGTCCAGACGGGCAATCGTAAAATCAGCAGCAGTATCACCAACCCCAGTTCCGACTCCGGCGTTAAGGCCAGTGACAAACGTGACCGAGATAAGAGCCAGCAGTAATTGTAATGTCTTCATTGCTAGTTCCTTTAAAAAAGTAATAGGCCCATCTGTACGAGAAAATATTCACCAGCACCAAACATGATCAATGCCATGCCGCCCTTAATCCAGTTCATCCAGTTCCCTGATTTCGGCATTGCTGCTAAAAATCCTGAAAATGTACCGATAACAATCAGCAGGGTCGAGAGGCCAAAGGCGAAAACAAACAACAGAATCCCACCGTATATTACATTGCCGGTGCTGGCAACGAATGTTAACAAGGTCGCAAGCACCGGTGCTGTACATGGTCCGGCAACCAGCCCAGAAGCACCACCAATCAGGAAAAGCCTGAGCCATCCTATCGTCACCTTGTCACCAATCATTGTACTCACGCCGACGTGAGGTATCTGAATCCAGCCTATCATCCAGGCACCAAAAACCAGGCAAAGGTTGGCAACCAGAAAGTAGCCCCAGGGGTTGGTCGATATCTCCCCGAACATCTGACCGGAGGCGGCGGCAATAACGCCTAACCCGCCATAAACCGATGCCAGTCCGGTTGCGTAAATCAGTGAATTGATAAACCCTCTCAATCTCCCTGATTCCGCTGAAGAACCAATGACCCCTATTGTGATAGGAATCATCGGGTATACACAGGGAGTAGCACTTGTTAAAACGCCGCCTGAATACGCAAGGGCGAGTGCCAATATCGAGCCGCTTGCCAGACTCGATATCAACAGTTCAGATACTGATTCCACTTAATTCTCCCTGAGGCCAAAGGTCAGAACAGATCTTTAGTGGCTATGTTCATCCTGGGAGTGCACAGGTGCCTCACCAGGTTTGCGTGCCAGCAATGCCTTGGCGACTTTCTGATCTTCTTCCCAGGCAGCTGTAACGAGCTGATTACCGGACACGCCTGCAATATCAATCGAATCAATTTCAATGTGATTCGCATTTGGATACAACCAACCTGTGATTTTTGCTTTCTTGCCAATGACCAGCTTGTGAGCCCGAATCGTGTCATGACCAGCAGCATTGTTAACGATAGTCAGCAGAGATCCGTCTGCGAGCCTTACACCAACATCATGCAGGGTATATAGACCACATTGAGCATTCGCACCAGACAGCTTCTTCAAACTGCAACCCAGGCAGACAAGTTCTGCATCGACAGTCACCTGGTCAAGGCCTTTCTCGTTATCCCAGCCGCCAGCGAAACTCAGCGCGCTACCCAGCATGAGCAGAGTCGTTGCAAGTGCGTTCAACAGATATTTTATTTTCATTTGTTCTTCCTCTAAAAAATGAATGATCGTTGTGGGGTACCCTGACTTGATGCTGGTCCCAAAATGGTCCCAGGCTTACGCCTGTCAGGACTCCCAATACCATATAGACGGATGAATACAGCATTTGATTGCACGACACGCAAAAATATTCAATGCCTGACACACCAGTCAGTGCACCTATCGAAGGGTCCCCAGATATGGTGCCCAAGTCGCACGGTTCACGTCGGAGGATCTCATATACGTCGGTTGGCAAGGCGAACTCAGGTATTTACACTTCACAGACACCAGACCCAGTGGGATCTGAGTACAAAAATGAATATCACACCTATTCAGCAGCGGGCTCTAAACAAGGTCTTAGTGATCGTATCAATGCTAACCTTTACGCTCTGTCTGTTTGCCTGTTCACAGGAGGAACCTGTCGAGGAAGAATTCAGCACCGTTACAGAAGGAGCGCCTTATGGTAGTTACAGTGTTCGAGGGTATAAAGCGCATTTGCCAATAATCCCTGAATAGCGGAGTATTTCCCCTGGATTTGACCGACTTCAATGAAAAAGAACTAAAAGAGCTAGCTGAACGGTCGTCTGCTAGTACCCTGCCCACCCGGAATTGATGCCTTGTAATGTTGTCGAAAAACCAGATGGAGAACACAATGACTGAAACTGTGAGTTATGAGGTGACCGGTGAAACGGCCATCATTCGATTGAACAGACCTGAAAAGCTGAATGCACTCGATGAGAATCTTATTCAGGATTTACGTAGCGCATGGCGTCGTTATGCAGCGAGTAAAGAGAAATGCGCCATATTGTGTGCGGAAGGTGACCGGGCATTTTCGGTAGGTGCTGATATTAAGAGTCCGCCCCTGGAAATGTGGCAAGGCGTACCGGGTGTCGGTGTGCCTCTCAATAAACCCATCATCGCTGCCGTACACGGCTATTGTGTCGGTGGTGCCTACATCATGGTTCAAATGTGCGACCTGGTTGTTGCCGCAGACAATACTATCTTTAAGTATCCTGAAGCTCAGGTGGGATTTACAGGCGGTCTTATCGCTGGGTGTGCCGTCCGCATACCTCACAAGATAGCCATGGAATTCATGTTACTGGGGCAGGATCTGGATGCCCAGCGTGCCTATGAGGTTGGTATGGTCAACCGGGTTGTACCTGCGGGTACTCAACTTGAAGCCGCTCTCGAGTATGCGGAGATTTTTGAGCGCAGTGCGCCGCTTGTGGTTCAAACTATCAAATCCTTTGTAAACCAGACTATCCCGCGGGGCCCAAGTGAGCTTTCGGCCCTGGCCAGAGACGAGCTTCTTGGCGTATCACAGAGCGAGGATGGCGCTGAAGGTAGACGGGCATTCAAAGAAAAGCGGCCACCGAGTTTTCAAGGGAAGTAGGAAAAGCGCATCCTGATGTCTGTACAATATGAACCCAATGATTAACAAGCCAATCCAGAAACTGAAGCTCGTTGCCTCCTCAGACTATCTTCTTTTTAGTCTGAAATTTCTGCTACCTGCCCTATTACTGTTTTCTGCAACTCTGCTTATCCACTACGAAAGCAACGTCAGTAAAGATACCCAGAAGCTGCTCAACCACGAAAAACTCAATGTGGAACTCATGCACAAGGTTATGGCTGATGAGATGGTTCGACTGGTCACAGATTCACGCTTGTTACTCGACGGTATTGATCGTCACATCTTTAAAACCGGGCAAACTGATCTTTACAGTGAGAAACTGATTGAGCAGTTTATTTCCTTCAGCAATATCCGCGGTATCTACGATCAGATCCGTATTCTGGATAAGAAAGGCGATGAAATTATTCGGATCAACTATGACAAGGGCAATGCTTTCTCTGTACCCCGCAATGGTCTGCAGAATAAAGCATCACGCTACTATTTCGAGCAGACCATCAAAGCACCCAGAGGGAGCATTTACATCTCACCTCTGGATCTCAATGTTGAAAACAACGTCGTGGAACTTCCACAGCAACCTACGGTAAGGCTGGGAACACCTCTCTATGATTCCGAGAACAATGCGGTCGGCGCATTGATTCTGAATTTCGATGGCTATCACCTGCTTAGCCAATTTCTCCAAACCGCAGAAAATCTCTCAGAAAATATCATGTTGGTCGCTCCAACCGGTTTCTGGCTGATCGCGGCTGAATCAACCTCCCCCTGGACGTATGTTACAAGAGAACATGAGTCCTTTGATAGTCTCCACCCGGAGGTGTGGTCAGCCATTAAATACAGCCACAAAGATCAGATCAGCAACAAAAGAGGGATCTATTCCTTTTCAACCATTGATGATTACGAGATCGGAATTGCCGGTACTCAACCTGATGATGCTGATAACAACCAGTCATATCACTGGAAAATTGTTTCGTTTGTTGACAAATATGCTGCCGAATCCGCCGGAAGAGAATTCATCGAGCGGAACCAGTTCTTTTACCTCCTGCTGCTTATTGTCATTGTAGTGGCAACAGGAGTTTTCGCCAGCTGGCAGGTACGACATACTCGCTCTACCGAGCAGATTCTGTTTGAAAAGCACTTCAAGGATTCGCTGGAAAATATCCAGTTGGCAGCAATAACCCTGTCTGAAACCGGCGTTATATTATTTTGCAATCACTACTTTCAGGAAAAAAGTGGAATCACAGGAGATATGCTGCTCGACAAGAACTGGGTCTCATTGTTTGTTGAAGAGACTGCGCAAGAAAGCGTACAGGACCAATTAAACCTGATCCGGAAAACCCAGGATAGTATTGAGCCATTCGAATGTCTTATCGTCACGGAATCAGGCAATACCTTGCGCTTTATCTGGAATGCAACACTGACTGTACACACCGACGGGAAAATGTACGGCATTACTCTGATTGGTCGCGATATTACCGAGGAGAGAGAAAATTCAGAAAGGTTACGTAAGCTGAGCGCTGCGGTTGAACAAAGTCCAAATACAGTAATGATCACTAACCTGGGTGGGGTCATCGAATACGTCAACCCCAAATTCAGCCAGCTAACTGGTTACAGCCGCGAAGAAGTCGTTGGTAGATTACCCAGCATACTAAAGTCAGGTGAAACGACCCCGTTTGAATACCGGAATTTGTGGAAAAACATCACCATGGGGAAATCATGGTCGGGTGTTTTTCACAACAAAAAGAAGTCTGGTGAATTGTACTGGGAATCGGCAAGAATATCCGCGTTACGGGATGAAAGTGGCGCTATCACCCACTACCTTGCAGTCAAAGAAGATATCAATGAGCAGCGCCGACTGGAGGATGAGATACGACAGACATCTACCGAGCTGACACGGAACAGAGAACTGGCAAGTGTCGGGCGAATGGCTAATGTGATCGCTCACGATATCAGAAACCCCCTGTCAACAGTGAAAATGAGTCTTCAGATGATATCACGTCACTATCACGAGACATCCATCGAAGAACAAAAGGAGCTGGCGCAGATATCACTGGATCAGGTTCGATACATGGAAGAAATTCTCTCAGACGTGCTTAGCTATTCAACACCCGATGAACTTCGATGTGAGTGGATCCGTATTGATGATCTTATTCAATCTACCGTATCGGGGCTTCATCGAACCGTCAACGAGAGCAATGTGAAGGTGGTTCAGGACATTCAAAAAGGATTGCCAGGTGTTTATGCAGATGCAACCAAATTGAGACGGGCGCTGAGTAACGTGATGCAAAATGCGATCCAGGCAACTGATTCGAATGGTGACAGGGATCCTCAGGTGGATATCGTCGTGTCTATTATCGAACAGAACCTCGAAGTCAGAGTAGAAGACAATGGTTGCGGAATTGAACCAGATCAGCTGGATCGCGTGTTTGATCCATTCGTCACTACAAGAGCGAAAGGAACTGGTCTTGGCCTGGCAATTGTTGCCAGAATCGTCAATCAACATCAGGGTTCCGTCACACTCACAAATCGTAGCTTATACGGGATGAGTGTCAGTATCACTTTACCAATCCGTCCCTCTGAAAACTCCCCCATTGAGCCAGTAAATAAAGAATCCGCATAAGACATTCACCAGCCTGAAGACAGCCTATCGAAGCCACTAAAACCTTACGCTGAGATCCGGGATGAGTATCAGGCAGATTTATCTAGGCAGCCTTGTGATCGGTATCAGCTTCCTCAGGAGAACAAGGCGCTCCGCAGTCTGCACATGCACTTTCTTCCTGATCGATTGATGTACCGTCAGCCTGACGACCCACCCAGAGTTGAAACACTGCCCAGCAGCCGAATCCAAGACTTAACACCAAAATGGGGAGAATATAACTGGTCATGATCAGGTCGAACTGAGAACCTTTCGGAGTCGATAGAATGGGTTGAACGGCCTCGCGCGGAAGGGGTTTAAGCTAGAATTGAATAGAAATACCACATCCACATGCCATTTGGACATTTGGATTAGCGAATTTGAACTGGGAATTAATTCCTTCTGTTACATAGTCTAGGGTTGAACCCTCTAGAAAGGGTATTGAGAAGGGATCGATAACAATCATAAACGTTCCAAATTCTAGTATATGATCATCATCGTGAACGGAATCTGCGTAATCTAGGATATATTCATATCCTGCACAGCCGCCGTCTTTGATACCTATTCGAATAGTATCATTATCTTCGAATTCAGTTTTTGTTAAAAATTGCTTAATTGCTTCATCTGTAAGTTCTATCATGTTAACTCCTCGGAGTCATGATAAAAAGTTAGTTAGTAAATGCTACGCTAACTGCCAATGATGTGGCGGCACCAGTAAGTGTATCTGAAGGTGCTTTTTGAATATAAGCTATTTCTGCAGCTGCTAAAGTTACAGTAGCTAATGTAGTTCCACCAGCATTTTTTTGTGTAATAACTTGCACTGAAGTTTTATTATTAAGAACTCTTACTAACTTAGCAAATCCAACATTAGATGCTGAAGCTATGTCAACTTCTGATCCTAATAGTTTAATTGTTTGTGCCATTTTATTTCTCCGAAATAATTATTTATATGTTTTCCAATCTAGACATCAATCTTTCTGCCCGATTAGTTACTTGTTTATGCCAGCGAGAGTCTCTTCCCTCTGTTGCAGCTTGTTTCCAAGCACCAGCTTCTGCGGCTGCAATCATCATTTTAAATTTACTTAAACGAGTACGACCCATATTAAACATCATGTTTGCGAATACTTGTTGTGCTTCCTCAGGATAACCATCCCAACTTTCGAAACAAATTTTACAATCTGCTACTACTGTTTGAACATCATCATCAAAGGCTTGATTAACTCGTTCTTCTGAAACACTTGTTCCTACTTCTTGCCCTTTTTCTGGATCACTATCAATAATAAGGTGACCGATACCGAAGGTAGGATACCCTAGATGATCTAGGTAAATGTTATATTCTATCCCTTCGTCTATAGAGATTTGTTCCCGCAATTTTTCTAAGTTCATTCAATTATTTTTCTTATGTGATCCTCGAAAGCTTCTATTTTAGCTGTTCGATCTGGCCACTTTATGTATTCCTTTTCAGGATTTTGTTTTAAGTTACTAAGCAATGGTAATATTGCATTATATAGATTGTTAACCTTATCTTCTAATTCTTTTACTTCGGATGCTGCATCGGCAGAAGAAGCAGTCACAGCTACTACTGCATCTATCTCGTCTTCATCTACTGCTGTGAATCCAAAGTCAAATTTTAATAAATCGTCTACCATGATTTTATTCTCCAGATATATTTATATGTTTATATTTATCTTTTCGAGGAATTCTTTTTGATTTATCCTCTTCTACCCTATGGCCAAAAGGTGACCTTTTGTCAAATAATATTTTATGATACCGGGTTTTTATTTTATTTTTACTATTGGTC
>Ga0066868_10000125_pt1 | contig 25761 bp, 25 predicted proteins | sample ETN01SmetaG_FD_65607 | JGI IMG/M metagenome (GOLD analysis project Ga0066868, IMG submission 65607) | Marine microbial and viral communities from oxygen minimum zone, Eastern Pacific Ocean - ETNP2014F12-01SV259 | ecosystem: Environmental > Aquatic > Marine > Oceanic ...
CCACCATAATTTCAGTTGCTTACAGGGATTGTCTTTATTTGACTGTTCACAGGTGTCCATCGTCCCGGTTTTTTCTTCCTTTTCTTCCAACCATTTCAACCCCATCATCCCCTGTGAGTAACCCCCACTAATTCTTCACAGTCAGACATCCTCCAAGTAAATCCAACTTCCTTGTAATCCAAACCAAGTTCTGGTATATTTTGGGTTTTACTAATTCACCAAAAGGAAACAAAATGAAACATATACTCATTATCCTTATTTCAATCCTCCTTCTTTCTTCTCTTCTAATTTCTTGTACGGAGAATAGTCCTTCTCCTGAGATTGAAGATAATCTTTCTCCTGTAATTGGAGATGATCATAAAGGTGAAAGTCTTTATAGGTGGGGAGATGTATGTTGTGATTACAAATGGATGGGATTTGGAGATAAAGACCTTCACCCAAAGTATCTAGGTCAGGTAAAGAATGTGAAACCTAATGGTCTTGGTATTTTGATTGAACCTAATGGAAGTAAGTATGTGGGGAGTTGGAAGGATGGTCTAAAAAATGGTCAAGGAACATTCACTTCACTTTATGGACAAAAAAATGGTCAAGGAACATTCACTTCACTTTATGGTAGTAAGTATGTTGGTGAATGGAAGAATGGGAAGAAGGATGGTCAAGGAACAATCACTTGGTCTGATGGAGAAAAGTATGAAGGGGAATGGAAGGATGGGGAGAAAAATGGTCAAGGAACTTTCATTTATGGAAAAGGTAAATTGGAAGGTCAAAAGTATGAAGGGGAATACAAGGATGGGTTTTATTGGAACGGAACATTATACGACAAAGACGGAAACATCGTAGGAAAGTATGTGAATGGAAAAATGAGAAAACAATAACCTCCCTCTAAAACGAACACCAATAAACTATGAAACACCTATTCATCATCCTCTCTTTACTTCTTCTATCTTCTCCTGTGATTGGAATGTCTGAAGGTAAGAAAGCATAGTGGAATGAATAAAGATTAGGAAGGGAGTTAGATATAAAAGGAGTTGTAAACTTGTTTAATTGGAAGAATTCACTCCGTTCGACTAATTAACCCAAATATACTTCGTAATATGAACTTTACTACTGAGAATATTATATGGATTATCCCGATTGTTGTTGTCCTCCAAATTTTGAAACTGGTATATCATGGATACTATCTAAGGAAAATGAAGAAAAAGAAGTTGAAATTTGACAAAGAGTGGAAACAACAGAAGAATGTTCTCCTACCCTCCAAGTAAATCCCCACATTCATGTAAAATAAACCGATTGGTTGTATATTTTATTGGGTTCTCCTAAAACCACCTATAGGAAACCAAATGGATCTAATTTGAGCAAGAAATAATTTTAATTTTATATCAATGTCAAACCACTTAAATATTAATAGCCGTATTACACTCCATGATGGCAACACTATGCCATTGTTTGGACTAGGAGTCTGGGCGGCACAATCCGGTCATGAAACTTATGATGCTGTTTTGTATGCATTAAAAACCGGCTACAGGCATATTGATACTGCGGAAATGTACAGGAACGAAAAAGATGTCGGTAATGCTGTGGTTGACTCTGGTATAAACAGAGATGAGGTCTTTGTTACAACTAAGTTGTGGGATAGTGGTTTAGGCTATGATCATGCCTTGAAGGCATTTGATATCAGCTTACAAAAGATGAATCTAGATTATGTGGATCTTTACCTGATTCATTGGCCTGAGAATGGATCTCAGCTTAAAATTTGGAGGGCCCTAGAAAGAATCAAAAAAGAAGGACGAAGCCGCTCTATCGGTGTCAGTAATTTTGCTCCAAGACACCTGAAAGAATTGCTAGTTGAAGGCAGTGAACATCCGGTCGTAAACCAGATAGAATTGAGTCCTTTTTTACAGCAGGAACACATTTACTCATTTTGCCAAAAAGAAAATATTCACCTGACCGGTTATTGTCCACTTTCAAGAGGAAATCGCTTTAATGATCCCAATCTTTGCCGGATTGCAAAAGAAATGGAAAAATCTGCTGCTCAGGTTATGATCCGCTGGGCTTTGCAGCGTGGACATACAGTTATCCCTAAATCTGTAAGTCCGGTAAGAATTGAAGAAAACGCTAATGTATTTGATTTCAATTTGAATAATGAGCAAATGAACATTTTAGACGGGCTGGAAGAAGGATTACGCTTTTGTCCTGACCCTACAGAAATTTAAATTTAGGCAGTCAGACACCCTCCAAAATTTCTCCACATTATCAACAAAAAAAGTGATGGTAATGAATGGAAAAATTATACCTTTTCTTCCAAATATAATTAGACAGAACAAGTCATATCTTGACCACAACAAAGTGGTGATTTTATTTTGCCATGTTCATTTGGACACTTAGAAATTTGTACTTGTGTTTCATCATCTATAGTTAGCATATCATTTTCTAGTGGTGCGTCACACTTTGCACATGTTGCATTTACAGACATACCACATTTGCTACATTCATAAGTTGCCATAATTACTCCTTTTAGACTATTTCGAGTTTTAAATCCAATTCTTAAGCATATTATAATAGATTAGTTAAATTTTAAACAATAATTAAAATTAAAACTCACAACCGACCTTTCTCAAAACTAAAATCATAGAATGTGAAGTTTCAACCGACGCCATCATCCCCTTTTATTACAGTCTTTTTCAGAATTATATATTATTGAATGCCACAAAATAGGCACAAAAGTTTTGCCCTCGTGCGTGTGGTGGTTTTTTCTTGCGGTCACTGCCCACTACCTATCACATTCCCTTGAAATCCCTCAGACCGACGCACATGAAGATCATAGAGCTTTTTACCTAAAGTCCTGGAAGAAAACGGACATTGCCGCCGAACTCGGCGTTAGCGCGACCACAGCCTCACATACCCTGAGGGACCCAATTGCACAGAGGATCATCAACACCATGATGAAAGATAGCCTGAAAAAGTGCTTTCTGGACAAACGTCATTGGACGATTGTTATTGTTAGTTCGATACTTCCATTTAAACTCAAAAAAAAACTTGCTTCTTAATAAAAGACTCAGTAGGGTGAGGCTTATCATGCATTGTGTATGATATGTCAAGCATATATCTTCACATTTTTTTATTTTATTTTCAGTTTTTGAAAATAAATAATCCCTTACCTTAATCCATAGGAGACAATATGAGATCTAATCGTTTGATGAAATTGATATCTTTGAGAGGTGCGTCGTTAGTTGAGGTTCAAAAGCAAAAAGAATTTGAATTTCGTTCTATTTTCCGAAGCCTAATAAATAGGGAGTCTAAATTCTTCTTAATTGCTCTGTTGATCTTTATGTTTTCAGTAAATTTAGCAAGTGCAGTTGAGATTAAAGTTTGGCGTTTTGGTGGGATCCTTGCTGAGCATAGTTGGGAAAAAAAGAAAATTACAGAATGGAACAACCAGAATCCCGACGTCAAGGTTGTATGGAGCAATCAGGACTGGGCCACCAAACGAGAAAAAGTTATATCTTCTTTCAAGGCAAGACAGTTACCGGATATTCTTGTAATGGATGGGCCGAGCATCCCTGACTTTGTGAGGCTAGGAGTTATTCAAGCATTGGATGATGTGGATAGCAATATGGTAGGTTCATGGAAAAATAGGTTCGTACCGGAAATATGGAATACTACGATCTACAAAGGTAAGTTCTATGCAATTCCAACATACGTAGACGTGACAACATTCCTGACTTACAACAAAGAATTTGTAAAAACTCCGCCCACTACTTGGTCGGAGTTGAAAAATATGGCAAAAGATCTTAAAGGAAAATCAAATAAGATCCCTGTAGTTATTGCCGCTACTAAGGGGACAAATGATGTAAATCTATGGGAGGGAATAGCCTATGGCAATGGTTGTAGGTGGCTAAATGAGAAGGGGGATAAAGTTGTTATTAATGATCGAGGTTGTGTAGACGCCCTACAACTTTATAAGGATTTGGTTACTGGAGGGTTAACGGAAGATAACCCACAAGAAATAGATTACTATAAGGCCATAGTTCTCTTACTCGAAGAATCCGCGATTATGTCACAAAGTATGTCCTGGCTGAAAGCAATTGATTCAGAAGTAAAAGGATCTAAGAACCCTGACTACAGTCTTACTGTATTCCCAAAAAATTCAAATCCAACAGGAAGTTATCCTTCAGCTAATGTAATAATGGCCCCTACTTCAGCAGGTATGCTTACATCTCAGAGCAAAAATGTTAAAGCTGCAATGAAGTTTCTTAATTTTTTCGCCAGTCAAAATTTTCAAGCAGGTTGGGATGGAGACCCGATCCCCGGACGAGTACCTGCAACAAAAGCTAATTGGGCTTCACCAGACGTTGTAAAGGTCTACCCTGATTTGGTGAAACTCTACAATAAAGGCACCCTATTTAAGGGGGCTTTACCTATGCCGGCCTTTCCTGGCCTGGTCCAAATGGAAACTTATATGGGAGAAGCACTGCAGAGTGTTGTAATGGGGCAACAAGATGTCCAATCAGCTCTGGACAGGGTGGCAGCCAAGTCTCAAAGGGTTTTAGACAAAGTTTCTAATTAGCAGTCTTCATTAAAGTTGAAGATAACTCCAGCCATGTCAAAATCATCAAACATGGCGGTTAGCGCCATTCACCGTAGAGGATTTTCCAGTCGAAGAGCCCTCTACGGGTATGCGTGGACGTTGCCCGCTGTATTGTGTGTGATTTTTTTCATTTTTTATCCAGTTTTTGAGAGCGCACGTCTGAGTTTGACTGACCAGTCATTACTGGCCATGGAAACGAAATATGTGGGGCTGGAAACATATAAGGATATGTTAACCAGTGAAGAATTTCAGGTTGCATTTAAAAATTCAGTAATATGGTTAATTTTTGGAACACTTGGGGTCTTTGTTTGTGGTTTTCTGATAGGATTTTTCCTTCATCTTGATTTCATAGGTTCACGGCTTCTTACTGCACTTGTTTTACTTCCATGGGTCATTCCTGATTTTGTAGCCGCAACCGCATGGAAATGGCTTACAGTGGGAGAGTTTGGAATTGTTAGTTTTTATTTGGAAAAAATAGGCTTCCCTGAACCTTCTTTATTAGCTTCATCAACTTACGTACTTCCAACATTAATTTTGCTAGTTATATGGCGAATAACTCCGCTTATGTCTATTTTAGTAAGGGCGTCTCTTGAAAGTGTCCCTCCAGAATATTATGAGGCGGCTGAAGTGGATGGGGCAACAGCATGGCAACGTTTTATTTATATTACTATACCTACAATACGTTATCCTTTAGTCATTGGAACACTCCTAACAAGTTTGTTTGTACTAAGAGAATTTGCTGTTGTATGGGTAACCACACAGGGTGGACCGGTCAACTACAGTGAAATTCTACCAACATTTATTTATAGACAAGGTTTTATGTACTTCGAAACAGGTCCGGCAGCAGCAAGTTCAATGATCTATTTTTTCTTTATTTTAACTTTTGCACTTCTTTATCTCTTTAGTTTCCGAAAGGTTTGGAAGGAACTTCTATAGATATAAAAAATTGGAAAATATTAAAAAAAATAAAAATATATATAGAACTTTTGCATTTTGGTTGATAACAATTGTCATTGCATTCATAGTTCTTTTTCCAGTTGTTTGGCTTTTTGCAGCTTCATTCAAGCCAGACAAAGAGACATTTATGGTCCCACCAAGTTTTTTGCCACATGAATTTACATTTGATATATATCAAAGAATATTGGAGGGAGGTACAGCAAAACCGGCACCATGGATTCTAAATTTTTTTAACAGCCTTAAAATTGCTTTAGTTACAACAGTATTAACTACAATATTGTCTGCTTTAGCAGGTTATGGGTTTGCAAGATATAGATTCCCGTATAAGTTTATTCTACTTCTAATAATTTTAGTAGGGCAAATGTTGCCAGGACCAGCACTACTAGTGCCTATAGCAGTTTTAATAGAAAACATTGGACTTACTAATACACATACCGGTCTAATTCTTCTATATACTGCTTTTGCTGTTCCCTTTACAACATGGTTAGCTATAGGAAATTTTGAGGCTATACCTCGCGAAATAGAAGAATCGGCATTAGTTGATGGATGTAACCAATTTACTGCTTTTATAAAAGTTGTTTTACCATTGTCAAGAATCGGATTAATTACTACAGCCATCTTTGCTTTTCTGATGAGCTGGAGTGAGTTTCCCTTTGCTCTTGTTTTAATACAGACTGATGAACAGCAAACAATGCCATTAGCAATGGCAAGACTTATTAGGGAGTTTAATGTTTTCTTCAATGAAATGGGGGCAGTAACAATGTTGTTTACAATACCTATATTTTTAGTATTTTTATTTGCACAAAAATATTTCATTCGTGGTATTGCAGCTGGAGCTTTGAAGGGTTAAGTTAAGAATCTTGTGAATTTCTTCACGTTTTTCAATTAATAAAAATAACAAAATAGTTATATATAATGTGAACTATAATGGATAATTTATATTTGCCTAAGGATTTATTTTGGATAAGCCTTCAACACGCTTTTGATTTGCATGAAATATATATTAGATTTAGAAAATCGTTAGTGGTTAACAATATCTCAAAAAAAATAAACCTATTTATAACAGCTGATAGTAGATATGTTTTGTGGATAAATTCTACTTTAATTTGTAGAGGGCCATCAAGAAGTAATCCTAGTAATCAAATAATCGATGTAATTGATATCACAAAATATTTTACTATAGGTGAAAATATTATTTGTGTATTAGTATATCAACCAGGATATTCTCATTTTTCTTATATTCACCGTGCGACTACAGGATTATTGGCTTATTTCATTTTAGATAATAAATTTATAACTACAGATAAATCCTGGAAAGCATCTAAGGATGAATCATTTGATTCTAAAGTTCCAAGACAATCAATTTATCAAAGTGGGGTAGAAAAAAGAGATCTGAGGTTAGATGATAAATGGTTGAATAATGATTATGATAGTTCAAATTGGGAACAGGCAAGAATAGTCGCAGAACCATTCGACTATCCTTGGACAAATATGTCTCTAAGATCTTTACCATTATTAAAGGAAAAGATTGCAGATATAGAATTAATAAATGTGAAGGAAAACAAATCAGAAGTAGGTGGCGATACCTTAAATCAGCATAAATGGAATAATTTAAATTATTTAAAAAATTATAAAATTTATAATGGTTGGTATAGTGTCAATAATTTAAATAATAATGCAACTTACTGGCTTTTTGATTTGAACCGAGGATGTTCCTTTCAGGCGATAATAAATTTTAAGAATGCTGATGGAGGAGAGCTAATAAATATTTTCTATATAGAAAAATTATATAAGGACCAACCCTATATTTCTGATCATAATAATTATTGCAAAGTTAGGATGTATGATCAGTACACTTTAGGGGAAGGATCACAAAAAATTGTACCCTACAATATTAGAGGGGGAAGATTCTTAATTTTGGAAATCAAGAATGCCAATAAAATCAATTTTAAAATCAAAGTAAATATTTCTTTCTATCCACTAAATAAAAAAAAGATCCAACCAATCGTTAAAGATAAAAATCTAAGCAATATTAGGAATATATGTCGAAATACTTTTCTAGGATGCTTACAAGATGGTTTTATCGACAATCCTTGGAGAGAAAAAGCACAATGGTTAGGGGATGCATTACCACAAAGTTACATAATGTCTTCTATCAGTAATGATTTTAGACCGTTAAAAAGAATTATAGATTTAGCTGAAGAGGGAATTTATCCTGATAATTTACTTCCCAGTGTAGTTCCAAGTGAAGCACATTCGTATTCAGTACTAGATTACAATTTTATTTGGATAGAACTATTAGATTTTTATTTTTTTCAAACAAAGGATAAGGATTTTATTTATGGTAAAACGAATATAATTAAAGGATTAATTGAAAATTTCAAAAAATATACAGATAAAGATGGTTTATTAATTAGCAAGCCAGGGAAAAGATTATTTCTAGATTGGTCGTCGGTATCCCGCAATGAGCCAAATGCTATTTATAATTTGCATTACCTATATTTTTTGCAAAAATCACAAAAAATATTTAATGATATCAAATATGATTGTGATCTTTCAAAATTAATTAAAACATTAAAATTAAATTTAATAGAAAAATTTTTTTATAATAATATTTGGTATGATGATTATGGGAAAAGTACATTTTCACAACAATCTGCTTCTTTTTCGATATTAACTGAAATAAATGAAGCAAAAAATGTAAATAGTATATTATCTGATATTACTGAATGTTCCTTAAATGAAGGTAAAAAAAACAAGATGATACTTTCAAGCCCATTTATGCATTTTTACGTATTATTGGCACTTGAAAAACATGACAAATTTCAAGATATCATTAGAATAATTAAAATAAAATGGGGATACTGGGCTAAAAATAAATATCCTACAACGTGGGAAAATTGGAATGTTGATTTTCCTGATGGAAGTCAGTGTCACTCTTTTTCAGCACATCCTATTTATTTTATAAATCAATATTATGAAAAATTACAAAAAAAAAAATTCACTGTACTTTGAAGAAATACAAACCGCACAATGGATCAACCTCCTGATAAGTAACTAATACAACTCGGATTGGATTACTTAAGTGATATCATTAAAAACAATACAGATGTTTTCACGTGGACTCGCCCACTGAGTAGGTTTTCTATATAAATTGATTATAAAGGAAAAATGCGTTTGGAAAAGAAAAGAGCTATCATTACCGGAGCTGGCTCAGGAATCGGTCGGGCGATTGCTGAACGATTCTGTGTTGAGGGAGCAAATGTGATGGTGGCTGAAATTGAAACTCAAGGAGGAGAAGAGACTGTAAAACGAATCTTAAAATCAGGAGGTACTGCCATTTTTCAACAGACAGATACATCTAAGGAGGATTCGATTCAATGCATGGTGGAATGCATGGTTTCAGAATTTGGTGGCATCGACATTGTTGTCAACAATGCCGCAGCTTTTGTATTTGGATCCATCGAAGAAACTGGTCCAGAGGAATGGGCCAAAGTTTTCAGCGTTAATGTTATTGGCTATGCAAATACCATCAAATCAGCACTTACTTTTCTCAAAAAATCTAAAAATGCTGCTATTGTTAATATAGCCTCAGTAAGTTCTTTCATAGCCCAACCTGAATTCCTGCCATACAACACATCTAAGGGGGCAATTTCTCAAATGACACGATGCCTTGCCATGGATCTCGCCAAATACAACATAAGGGTGAACGCAGTATGTCCTGGGGCAATCTACACTAGAGCAAGTGAACAACACATGGATTTTATGGGGCTTGACCATGAAAAGGGACGTGAACTTTTTGGGCAGGACGCTCTCATGAAACGAATGGGACGTCCTGATGAAATAGCAAACGGAGTATTATTTCTTGCTTCGGAAGAAGCATCATTTATTACTGGAGAACATCTCGTCATTGATGGTGGCGCCACTCTCGACTGACTAAAGGAGCATAAAAATGAATCAAATTGATCTAAAAAATAAATCTGCTGTGGTAACCGGAGCGGCTCAAGGCATAGGACTGGCAATCGCTAAACGTTTCTTAGTCTCCGGAGCCTCGGTCTGTCTCTGGGATCGTGACGAAAAATTGGTTAACAAAACAGCTGCAAGTCTAGCCTCAAAAGGCAGGGTTGAGACTGCTGTTATGGATGTTACAGATCTTGAATCCGTTAAGAGCGCTGTCAGTCAGACAAAAGATGCTTTCGATAGCATCGATATTCTTGTATGCAATGCAGGCATATCTGGTCCGAATATGAGGGTCTGGGAGTATCCACCTGAAGAATGGCAACATGTAATTGATATTGACCTGACAGGGGTATTCAATTGCCTCCACGTTGTCACTCCGATTATGATTGAACAGAACTATGGTCGCATCGTAAATGTCGCTTCCGTTGCAGGAAAAGACGGGAATCCTAATGCAGCTCCCTACAGTGCCGCAAAGGCCGGAGTAATTACCCTGACCAAATCTCTGGGAAAAGAACTCGCAGAATTTGACATCGCAGTCAACTGCATCACTCCGGCTGCAGCCAAAACACAAATTTTCGACCAGATGAGTGAAGAACACATTCAATACATGTTGAGCAAAATTCCGCGCAACCGTTTTTTGAAAGTTGAGGAAGCTGCGTCTATGGTGGCTTGGCTCTGTTCCGCTGAAAACTCCTTCACCACTGGAGGGGTCTTTGACCTAAGTGGGGGTCGCTCCACTTACTGAAAGAGATCTAATGAAACAAGTAACAATTACAGACGTCCGTGCTTTTGTACTGGAACAGACAGGATCAGGAGGTGACTATCATGACCGGGAAAAGGGACACTGGCTAGTTGATACCCTGATCGCCAATCCAATGTCTTCTTACCCGGAATACAAGCAATCTCGAACCAGTTTCGGGATCAATGTGATGAAAAGTATAGTCGTAGAAGTTGAGGCTTCGGATGGAACCGTCGGCATCAGCGCCGGACAGGGAGGTGTACCAGCATGTTACATGATTGAAAAACATTTCAAACGTTTCCTCATTGGTCAGGATGTCCACAAACTAAATAAGTTCTGGGATCAGATGTATCGCGCCAGCCGTTACTATGGAGGGAAAGGGATTCCTTTATGGGCCATCAGCGCTGTTGACATAGCCCTGTGGGACCTCCTGGGATTACTTCGTCAGGAACCTGTGTATCAAATGATTGGTGGAGCGACACGAGACCAAATTGAACTCTATTGCACCGGGATTCGTCCGGATATAGCACAACAAGCAGGTTTCATAGGAGGCAAGATGCCTCTAGCTCATGGACCTTCGGACCGCCGGGAAGGATTGAAAGCGAATGTTAAACAATTTCAGGAAATGCGCGAAAGGGTTGGCCCGGATTTTCTTCTAATGGCAGACTGTTGGATGGCACTTGACTTATCCTATGCTGTAGAACTTGCGTATGCCTTACGTGATTTAGATCTCTACTGGCTGGAAGAAGTTTTACTCCCAGATGACTTTGATGGTCACAAACTACTTAAGGATCGTGTCCCCTGGATGCGTTGGACCACTGGTGAACATGAATATACCCGCTACGGTTTCAGGAAACTTATCGAAAGCCGATCCGTTGACATCCTCCAGCCTGATGTGATGTGGTGCGGTGGTTTGACTGAACTCCTTCGGATATCATCTATGGCTGCAGCCTATGATATTCCTGTTGTTCCTCATGGTAGCGGGGCTTACAGTTATCACTTTGTCGTTACTCAACCACACTGCCCTTTCTGTGAATACCTAAATACAAGTCCGGATTGCAAGAGCTTCCCTCCTGTTTTTGGAAATATGTTCATTAATGAACAAGTTCCGGAGAACGGAACAATTTTCCCTTCAGATGAACCTGGATGGGGATTAAAACTGAACAGAGATCACTTAAATCTATTTAGACCATTTAATACAGAAATATGAACATTGAATTTTGGGATCCCCATTTTCACATATGGGACATCTCTGAAGATACCAAAAGTGGTCATGATTCTAAACAGCTTTTCGCACCAGGAAAAAAGCAAATTTATACTTGGCACGATTATGAAAAGGATGTGCAGTACAAAGATCTTAGTTTCAAGCATGTTGGCGGGGCATTCATCGAAGCAATGAGTGTTTGCCATATAAAAAGTTATGACAAGCACTATGAAGATTATTGTATAAATGAGACATCTTGGGCATCAAATGAATTAAATAATTCTCATAAACAGTATGTTGTAATTGCTTCAGCACCATTGGAAAGTCCTAACATCAAGAATATTCTTTCTAAATTGGCAAATTACCCTCATGTTTGCGGTATTAGACAAATTGTTAACCATAATCCATCTTGGCCAAGAAATGTAGTTCTTGGTGATTTACTTGATAATGACAATTGGATAAATGGATTCAGTGAGTTGGTGAATTATAATTTTTCATTTGAATTACAACTCAACCCAAATCAATATCATAAAGCGTTAAACATAATTAAAGATTTTCCTGATACGAATGTTATTATAAACCATCTTGGAACACCAAAATTAGATGATATACAAAATAAAAATAATTGGTTTTGGGAAAGTATGGAAGCTTTTTCACAATTTAAAAATATTTATATGAAAATTTCGATGTTGAGTTATATTATTAATGATTGGGATGATTCCAATTTTATAAATGATGCTGTACATCGGATCATAGATATTTTTGGAATTAATCATTGTTTTTTTGCATCAAATTTTCCTGTAGAAAATAATATCGGTTGGGATGTTAATCGTCTTCTTGGTGCTTATGAAAATATCTCTAAGATTTATGACAAAGAAGACATGAAAAAATTATTTTCAGTTAATGCCATGTCAGCATACAGTGTAACCCTGAGCCCTTAATTAAAATAATTATGTCGCAAAATTTTATGAAAAGAGTCAGTGATTATGAAGATTCAAAAATTTTATTGAATCGCCCTGCAGAACTAAAAGATAAAGCTAAGAATGAAGGATATTTATTTTTTAAGGGATTGTTGGACAAAAAAACCAACATATCTCTCATGAGAGATATAATTGACGTTTGCTCCCGGCATGATTTCTTGGACAATGATTTTGACCAAAATAACAGTAAAGTCAAAGCAGGATTAAATTTTGAACCGGGCAGTAAAGAAGATAAAGATTATTATAAAGATGTTTTGAAATTAAGATCTATGCATTCATATGCTCAATCAAAAGAAATACTGAATCTTTTTGAATTATTATTTGAAGGAAAAGTTTTGAATCACAGTCAAAATATTGTTAGAACCGTCTTTCCAGATAGTAAAAAGTTTACAACACCTCCACATCAGGACTATTGGTATATTGGAGGAAACAAAAACACATGGACCACATGGATCCCACTTGGCGATACACCTAAAAAAATGGGCACATTGGCTGTTGGTAAAAGTACACACATGAACGGTATTATACAAAATAGATACCGTTCAGATGGTGCAGGAAACTACTCATGTGATGTTGACGACGATGTGGAGTGGGTTAATGGAGACATGGAGGCAGGAGATGTATTAGTATTTAATTGTTTAAGTTTACATCAGGCAACTGATAATCAAACAAATAAAATACGACTATCTTGTGATTTTAGGTATCAGCCGGTGACTGAACCAATATACATTAGATCTCTAACTCCTCATTTACAGTTAATCTCTTGGGATGAAGTATATGAAGAATGGGATGATAATGATGATCTAAAATATTATTGGGAAAAATTTGATTTAAAAATAATCAATGAAATAGAAGAAGATAGAAGAATTAATTAAAATCATTAAATGATTAGGAGAATGAAATGAGCAATACAATTATAGATACCAGCAGAGAATTTTTCCTAGATATTGTTCTCCCTATTTTGCAGGATAAATTCCCTATGGAAACTTCTTCTACAGCATTTGGTGCATTTGGGTTAGGATCTGAAGTATACGGAATGGATGATAATTACTCACGTGATCACCATTTTGGATTGAGAATTAATGCGTTAATTCCAGATGATATTTTCCAAAAAAAATCAATAATAATTTCTGAAACAGTAGCTAGCAATCTACCTGATACTTATAAGGGGGAATCTTTAGCAGCTACAATATCCAATGCAGGTACTGCATTGGCATTAGATAGTTTTGAAGCCTACCTTAATAGAATGATAGGAATTGACCATTTTCCAAAATCTGAACTGGAATGGCTATCAATTCCTGAAGAAGACATTATTCATATAATCAATGGTGAATTATGGCACGACCCTTCGGAGGCTTTTACAAATATGAGAAAAAAATTCAAGAATTATTATCCTGAAAAAGTTTGGAAGAGAAGAATAGCCCACTGGTGCAGATACTGTTCTGGAATGGGATCGTATGCTTTAAAACGTGCAATATTGAGAAACAATAATGTTTTTGCAACAGTTGCTTTTGGAAAAACAATTAGATGGTATGTACAATTGGCTTTTTTGTTAGACAGGGAGTATTTTCCATATGACAAATGGATTTGGCATTTTTTTAAAAAACTACCACGAATGGGAGATAGACTTTCAGATTTAATTGAGGAGTCCGTACAAATGGATGCTGATTGGGATCGTAAATTAGAACTTCTGGATGAAATGGCTGATATTATTGATCGTACTTTGGTTGAGGACAAAATTATTAAACCTCATCTAAAATTCAATAAATCTGATACTTCAGGTTATAGACTGTTAGAGCATGCATACAAAGAAATCCTTGATGAACTTCCGGATGAATTATTAACAACTCCGAATTGGGACCAGATATATCTTGAGAGTTTTGTTGCAAATTATGTTAAGAATGGAATTGATTCTGAAACTTGGACAGGGTTATTGAATCTTCATGAAAATAATGGCGACGCATAATGATTACAGAGATTAATGATAAACAGATTGCTGATTATCAAGAGAATGGATTTTTGATATATAATGGATTTATAAATAAAAATGAAATCATTGATCTGAAAAAAGCAATCAATAATTCAATTAATGAAATGGGTGAAAATAAAATAGTCGGTAGAGATAAATCTCAACAATTTGAAGACAAGGAAGGGGAAAATTATAATAAAACAGTTTATCTACAAAGAATAAATTTATGGAAAATCAATAAATATATAAAAAATTTTTTACAGACAAATCTCTTGGAGAAATGCTATGTAAATTAGCTAAAGTGAAAAAAATGAGAATATGGCATGATCAAACACTCCAAAAAAATCCTTGGAGCAATCCTACGTCATGGCATTTGGATAACCCAAAGTGGTCTTTTTATTCAAAACAATCTATATCTATTTGGATAGCATTGGATGATGCTACAGTTAAAAATGGTTGTCTTTATTTTTTGCCTAAATCTCATAAATTGGCAAAATATGACAATGATGTACGCATAGGGAGGAGGATTGATGCATTATTTGAAGTTTATCCTGAATTTAGAAGCATTAATCCTGTGGCAGCTGAAGTGAAAGCTGGTGATGCAAGTTTCCATAATGGTTTAATAGCCCATGCAGCTGGAGCGAACATGACAAATGCAAATAGAGCTGCAATGACATGCGCGTTTATGCCCGATGGTTCAACCTATAATGGTCAACAAAATATTTTATCAGAAAGTTATGTTTCAAAACTTAAAATTGGAGATTTCTTAAACAATTCATTAATTAATCCTATTGTAGGAGATTTGTAGCGAATTAGATCGAAAATATACTTTGATTAACAAACCAAGTAGAAATTAATAATGCCTAATGAACTTCTCTTCGGAATCGCCGAAAGCGGGGTGATGGATACTGATTCAGACCCACCGATTCCGCTGGAAACCAAATTCAAGATGGTGAAGGAATCTGGTGTCTACGACTATTTTGATAAGACTCCTGCGAAAGACCTCGTGCACGAATACCTTCGCTGCAGCGAAAAGCATGATCTGCCAATCCTTGCAGGTGGATGGTTTTACGTACTCGGACGTGACGACGAACTGCTTATGGACAACCTACGTATTGGTGCACGCCTCGGAAGTCTCGTCCACAACACCCAGATACAGATGGACCATGCGGAAGGACCACTGGTCACAGATGAACAGGTTGCGGAAATCTACATGAAAGCCTTCGAAACCGGTGAGGAAACAGGATGTCGGCCTACCTTCGAGGTACACGTCAACATGTGGTCTGAGGATTTTCGTCGTGTTGAAAAGGTGGCAGACCTCGTGGAGCGGCGCGGCATTCCATTCAACATGACCCTGGATCATTCTCATGTAATTTTCAAAATCGACAATCCACGTGAGCAGGAAGTATTCGGCATCCACGAATCTATAGAAAAAGGGGATCTTGTGCTTGATCCGTTCAAGAAGGATCACATATGTGGTAAATGGATCCATAGAGGTTTTGTCAGGCACTGTCATGCCCGAACCGCAGTTCCCAATAACCCGAGGAACGTCTGGAAGCATCATCCCAGCCTGGAAGAACTGCCTTCACAGCATCCTAAGGATACCGTAGGCCGAGGAATCCAGTACCCCTTCATAAAACCGAAAACGGGACAGTGGCACAGCGACTGGGATGAATCCAAGCTTGAGCCCTGGAAAGAAGTACTGCGACAGCTGATGCTCCACCATGCCTCACATTCCGAAAGCACCCTCAGAACTATTTCTACCGAATTTATTCCCCATCCAGACTACGGGGGAGGTGCAAAATACTCTATTTTTAAAAATTCTTTAGCCTGTGCCAAGTGGCTCAGAAAAACCTGGAACAATATTTCAAAATCTGTTTTAAAGGAAACCTATGAAAACATGAGCCGCCGTTGCCTGGAAACCAGGGAAATCGCTTGAAGTCCAGGAAGTCAAACTGGATGGTCCCCGGCTGAGCGAAATCCTTATTAGAAATGTATAGTGGACCCCATAAATGAGACAATGTGCTATTCGAACCTTCAGTTCCTTGCTGTACTTTTTTCTGCCCATTCTGTATCTCCATTTTTAATTGAAAATACACCTTAGCACATTGTCTCATTTATGGGGTCCACTATAGTTTTATTACTGTTTTATTTAATATGACGAAATATTACTTTGAGAAAACTTCAAAAATTACAGTTGAATTCATTTCACATAAGAAAAAAACTCGAGTTCCAGCAGGAATGTCTATCTTTGATTCTGCTAATTGGATTGGACTTCCAATCGAAAGCACCTGTGGAGCATTAGGAACTTGCGGCAAATGTAAGATCCGTGTACTTGAAGGTCAAAGTGGTATTAACGAATTTGATGTAAAATTCTTTACGGAAAAAGAATTAAAAGAAGGATGGAGGTTGTCCTGTAAAGCGATTATTTCACAGGACATGGTTTGTGAAATTCCGCAATTATTAGGAATACCCAAAGCTTCTATCATGGGTTTTGGCAGGCATGTAATTTTAAATCCTAATGTTCATAAAGTTTATTTGGATTTAAAACCACCCACGATGGAAGATCAATGCAGTGATCACAACAGAATTCATGATGCCCTTATTGAAAATGGATTTGATGTGCAATTACCACTGGATGTTCTAAAACTGCTACCAAGTATTCTGAGACAATCTAAATGGAAAATAACTGCTGTAGTAGTGGGTCAAGAATTAGTTAAAATAGAAACAGGGGATACTTCAAACCGGTGTTATGGGATTGCATTCGATATTGGAACTACAAGTGTTGTTGGAACTTTAATGGATCTTAATACTGGTTCATCAGTTGCAATAAGTTCAACCTTAAATGACCAGGCGGTTTTTGGTGCGGACGTTATCACTAGAATCAGTTACACGATGACCCATAAAAATGGGATAGGAGAATTACAAAAGAAAATCATAAAAACACTGAATACACTGATTAAAGAATTATTAAATAAGTCAAATATATCAAATCATGAAATCTACGAAATTGTAATTACAGCAAATGCCACAATGGTTCACCTTCTACTTGGACTAGACCCTGAAGCCATTGGTGTAACGCCTTTCATTCCTGTATTAACAGATTCATACAAATTACATGCAGATGAATTAAATTTAAAAGTTCTTCCACACGCTCATATATATTTTTTGCCACACCTCGGAGCATATGTTGGTGCTGATATTGTCGGAGGATTACTTGCTTCAGGTATAGTACAAGAAGATGCTTTACGCTTGTTGGTTGATGTAGGGACAAACGGTGAAATCATACTGGGCTCGAAAAATGGTGCAGTTGCAACGGCAGCACCTGCTGGTCCTGCATTTGAAGGTGCACAAATTAAAGATGGTATGCGTGCCAGCGAAGGCGCCATTGAATCTGTACGAATATTTGAAGATAAAATTGAACTACAAGTTATTGGGGATGTACCTCCTGTTGGTTTATGTGGGTCAGGGTTATTAGACGTTGTAGCACAACTAAGGATGATTGGCTTTTTAGAAACTTCTGGAAAATTCGTTAAATCCAATAATATCAACACTAAATCCAGTACACTTTTCCAACAAAGAATGTGCACTGATAATGATGGTGTACAATCATTTGTATTAGCATGGCCAAATGAAACTGGAAATAATAAACAAATTGTGCTGACACAACGTGATATACGAGAATTACAATTCGCAAAAAGTGCTATTGCTGGTGGAATTGAAATTTTGATGAAGAAACTTAACGTTAATACGAATGAATTAAAGAATATATATTTAGCTGGGTCGTTTGGGAATTATATAAATCCTGTAAGCGCTATTGTTGTTGGATTAGTTCCTCCCATCCCAATTGATTGTATTAAATCCATAGGAAATTCATCGGGGGAGGGAGCAAAAATAGCTTTGACTTCATTTAGGGAACGGCAAAAAGTAAATAAGTATGAAAATATCGTTGATTACCTTGAATTGTCTGGAAGTACTGAATTTTCAGATACATTTATGAAATTATTAGATTTTCCTGAGTTAAACAAACTGAATTTGGATATGAACTGATTCAAAAAAATATTTTCAAAAAAACTGTATATTTTATCCATCATAACAAATTTAATCCTGGTATGATTAACCAATATTCAATAAATGCAATAAATAAAATAAAACAAGATGCTACATTAATAAAGCCATTATATGGAAGTTATTGCTTTTCAAATATCACCACTTTCTTCCATAATTTATTTAATAATAATGTTTTAACTAAGATGCCCCACGATGTTTTAGGGGATTTGCATAATAAATATGATAATATTATATTTTTTTATATTGACGGATTAGGCTGGAATATTTTTGAAAAATATATTCATCACTTTGATTTTTTTAAAAAATTCCATCAAAAGGGTGTGATTTCTAAAATTACAAGTATGTTCCCATCCAATACAGCTCCTCATATTATTTCGTGCCACACTGGACTTACCTCAAGTGAAAGCGGAATTTATGAATACATTCAATATGAACCAAGCGTAGATAAATTGATTTCTCCATTATTTTTTTCAACGGTTGACGATACTTCTCGTGATGGACTTTTAAAATATGGCATTAAACCAGAAGATATTATACCAAACAATTCATTTTATAATAAACTTAGAGGAGATGGAATTAATAGTTATATTTTTATAAATTATGAATTAAACAAATCGATAATAAATAATACGCTGTATAGTGGTACATCAAAAATAATACCCTATGGCACATTTGCTGAGGGTTGCACTTTATTGTTGGAAGAATTTAAAAGTAACAAAAAAACTTCATACTATTATTTTTATGTTGGGACATTGGATGAAGTTGGCCATAGGAATGGCCCTGAATCTAATGCGTATTTATCAGAATTAAATAGCTTGCAATATATTTTAAATGACTTATTAGATAATCTAATCCGTTTTAACCAATATAACTCACTTTTAGCTGTAAGTACTGATCATGGTATGTGTCATATCAATCCTAATGAGGTCTATTATATTAATGAAATTATACCTGAAATACATAATTATTTACTGAATAGTGTCAATGGTATGCCGATATTACCAGCTGGCAGTACTAGAGATGTATTTTTATACATCAAAAAAGAATATTTACATGAAGCAAAATCTATTTTGGAAGCCAAATTCCTTGGAATTGCAAATATTGTACTTGTAAAGGATTTGATCGATGATGGGTGGTTTGGGGAAAAAGTAACTTCTGAATTTAATTCTAGAATTGCCGACATTGCTATCATTCCAAATCCCGGTAATATTGTTTGGTGGAATAATCCCGATCATATGATAGTAAATGAATATGGCCATCATGGAGGTAATTCTGATATAGAAATGGAGATTCCATTTTTGTTAATGAACATATGATATAAATAAATATTTTATAATTATCACGTTACAGATTGACTGGAGCTAATTAGATATTGAAAACAAAAAAATCTATTGTTGCAAATTGATATATATCAAAATAAGCAAATTAATATTGTCCATTATATTTGCAAATTCAGTCCAAGTAGAATTACTAAAATACCAGTAATAGTAATTTAAATAAGTTGAGAACAAATCATAAAGGATTTTATGACACAAAAAATAATGAAAAACATTTCTAATTATGAAGATTCAAATGATCTTATATCAGATCCCATAAAATTACGAAATAAAGCAAATAAAGATGGCTATTAATTTTTTAAAAATCTTTTGGATAGAAAGAATAATTTGCTCAATTTAAAAGAGTAATTAATCCGTACTTATTTTATTTAAATACTCTAATGGGTGTTTCCAATAATCACTTTCATTTAACAATTTAATCATTTGACTTGAATTTGAATTTAATAAATCTTTGTTGTTCCCAAGTTCGAAAGCTGCTGAAAAAGCAGCAACAATATTTCCTGGGGGAACATCTCCAAGTATATTATGTATAGATGAAAAAATATATCCACTGTCTTTAGAGAGTATTTGCAGTCTGTATTTTACATCTTCATAAATTTGTTTTGATGTACCAAATGGTAAAACGCGATGACTGTCAACACCCCCTCCCCAAAAAGTAATATCCTTTCCGAATTCTGATTTAAGCTCATTTGGATTCATATTCTCTGCATCAGTTTGAATGGTATTCAAGCAGTCAACTCCCATATCTATTAAGGTAGGTATGTATTCTTTAATTGAACCACAAGTATGAAAGAGGATGGATGCCTCTGAATAATCATGAATAGTTTGAAATATTTGTTTATGACAGGGATATATAAATTTTTTATAATCTTCCATTTTCATCATTGGCCCCCTTTGATGGCCAAGGTCATCTGCAACTAAAAACACATCTATATATTTTCCAATATTTTTCAAATACTTTTTTAAGCCGACAATTATTTCATTCGTCAATCTATCAAAGAAATATGATGCTATTTTAGGCTCAGCAATCATGTGCATATATGTAGTATCCCAGCCCAATATTCCTTGAGCATTTTCTAGTACTGTAGCAAAATAATCTGACACTACAGCTCTATTTGTTTTTCCAATCAGTTTTTTTGCATAACCATCAGCCCATTTAATTTCTTCATCACTTACATGTATTCGAGCAAGAAAATTTCCTTCATAATGATCAAACCACTCATCAATTTCTTTCGTTGTTGATGCATTTTTTAATGGATGATGAAACAATGTGAATCCATGTGTTCCCTCTGCTGGTGCTTCTGCAATCCTGATCCCATTTTCAAACCATTCAAAATCTCCAGAATCATTTACATTTGGATTATAATCCTCTGGCACTAGGCATAAGGTGCCATCAGGGTATTTCCACTCTTTAAATCTCTCATTGGCAATTCCCAAAGACATTTTATGCCTTGGCAAGGTAACTGTATCTGAATGAAATAAATCCAAAATAGTATCTGATATTTCGGGTATTTGTGACCACGTATGAAATATTTTAGGTTTAATATCTGTAAGATTTAAATATTTCAACAAATTTGAATATGCAATAAGATTTATGCCAGTAACACCCGTACTACCAACATCAATTGGAACTCGATCTGTTTCCTCATGACGAATAGCAGCCTTTATTCTTTCTTTTGAATTCATTTTGATTTATGAGACGGTTTTACGATATTTTCAAATTTATCTACAACAATATTAACATCTGTATTACGTTCAAAATTTTTTTGTTCAATATTTAATAAATTTTTAACTACACGAACACATTCAGTTGCATTTTTTGCATAGCCATCTGCAGTACACATATCTGCATATTCCTTAGTTACAGGTGCTCCTCCTACAATAATCTTTACATCCTTTCTTAAATTAGCATTATCAAGAATTTCTATATTCTTTTTAAACATTGGCATAGTTGTTGTTAAAAAAGCAGAAAATCCAATACAATCTGGTTTTTTGTCTTTAACTGAATCTGCAATTACTTCAGGAGAAACATTTATTCCTAAATCGATTATTTCAAAGCCGGCACCACTTAGCATAGTATTACATAAATTCTTGCCAATATCATGCATATCACCTTTAACAGTTGCCATTAGGAATTTTCCTAGTTTCTTTGTGCCTTCTTTTTCCATTAATGGTGTCAATATATCCATAGCACTCTGCATAGCCCTTGCTGAAACAAGCATTTCCGGAACAAAATATTCACCAGTCTCAAATAGTCTTCCAACTTCTTCTAGACCTGGTATCATTGAATCCCACAATAATTCAGATGGGGTCAAACCCAAATCTAATCCTTTATTCGTTAAATCAATCACAGGCAATTTGTTTCCTTCTAGTATATGATTATAAAGTTCGTCAAGTAATTCATCCTTATTCATATCATACTATTATTAAAAGGTTATAAGACTGTATAAGTTCCAATTATACAATTTCTAACTTATCTGAATAATTCAATTTTTATAAATATATTAGGTTTAATTATTAATTAATAGCAAAAATTTTATGTTTATATATAATAATCCTAATTACCACACTATTCCCTTTATAAATTTTAAAATTTATTATTTGTGTATAATTTTGAATATTGATTAGCTATATCATATGCATAAATTAATCGTTCTATAGGGATTTCAGGTTGAACAAAATGACCAGTATTAAATATAAAACCTCCACCTGGAGCATATATTTCAAATCTTTTTTTAATGTAATTCTTTAATTCTTCACCATCATATAGATTTAATCCTTCTACTGTATCTAAAGAACCATAAAATGTAATTTTATCCCCAAAGTTATTTTTCAACAGTTCGGGTACCATTCCTGCACTTTCTTGTATTGGGTGAAGCATATTAAAACCCATATCTATAATATCTGGTACAATATCGAAAATATATCCATCACTATGTAAATTTACGGGAACACCTCGATTCTTTGCAGTTTTGACTAATTTTTCAGTATAGGGGGCTATAAGTTCTCTCCATAAATCTGGCGAAAACAACATGTTATTGTTTCCACCCCAATCATCTGAAATTGTAATAATATCCACTCCTTCATCTATGCAATCTTCAATTATATAACATAACCAGTCAGACAACTTATCAAACCAAGTACGCATTAAATCTTGTTCAAGTGCTAAATTGGCCCAACAATTCTCTATACCTAAGAAAGTACTTGTACTTTCTATGATACCCCATATATGACCAATTACCGCCTTATTATCTCCATATTTTTCAACACCTTTCTTTATATTTATTCCACTAAAATCTTCATTCCAATCATTATATTCCAACCAAAACTCTTTTTTTGGTTTACCTAATTTAACATTTGTTAAATCCTCTACTTCTACTTGTTTACCTAATTGATTCGGCCAAGGTACGTAACACGTAAATATATCTATATTGAATTCTTCCATGAATTTATCGTGGGTTCCATAAACCTCTTCCATTTTCTGGACCAGCTTTTTTTGATAAACCCAACAATCTAAAGGCACTCGATCTACTGCTTCTTTATTGAGTGTAGATATAACTCTTTCTTTTGAATTCATATTTTCTCTAATTCTATTAAAACTGGGTTGAAATTGATGTTATGGCTATCCATTTTCCAAAGTTGATTTGAACCTCGACAGCTCGAAACGTACTTTCTAACACTTTATAGAACATTCACAAAAATAAGTTCTTAATCTAGAGAATTCCAGATTATAGAAGTTCTGATTTATCCAGAACGTTCATTAATCTTTCGCATCGCTCATCATCACCATAATCGTAGATTGATACTCCTCCATTTTTCATGAGTTTCTTCACAAACTCAGGAGTAAACGAATCCAAATCATTTGGCGGTGGACAATTAATCATAGCAGCACCGTGGAGTAGTTCTTTCATTTCTAGAATATCATCTGCAGAAAGAGTCATATCTGAATTTACAAAAGCAAAGTTGATGCAATGCATAGACGGCATAGCATAGAGAGATTTATAAATTTTTGGTTTCAAAGGGCCACATGTATGAAATCCGCCACCCCCAAATACTTTGAATATTCTTTCGTTATAATGACTTATATGTTTTACATACCACTTATCACTACACATTGAAATATTATCATCCCAAAGCATTGCCGTTCCACGATCATATTGGAAATGCCCGTGTACCTTTTTTTCTCCCATAAGTTTTTGTAAAGTTATCTTCATTTTAATGCACTCATCAGTCAACCAATTCATAAATATTTTCATTTTTTCGGGTTCCTCTTCAAACCCCATAAAAGAAGCCTCTGTGCCAAGTAAATGGCCAGCAATTAGAAAAGGACCTAAATAGATAGGAAATCTGTAATGTATCCTAGGGTCTCCATAATCATTAAGAAAATTATAATAACTCCACATGTGACCAAACATTCCATCCTTAGTGTAGTCTGGATGTTTGTTTAACTTGGGATTTTCCCAATCATCTAGGGTGTTCATCACCCGGCTATCGATATAGTCCACTGTAAGATTTCCCTCATCATCGATTTCAAAAGGCACTCCGAATGCCGTAGCCATGCATTCTTGAAAAGATTTCATTAAATAGAATGCATTGATGTCCAGTGTTGGGAATTTTTCAGCTAGATTATTCCATTCATCTATGACTTTGTTATAGTGTCCTCTATGATACATGAAATCAGGATTGTTGCTGTACTCAATGTAATCACGATTGATTACTTCTTGGGGAGTAAGATGATCTAAATTCCCCTCATTTCTTTCACAATAAAAAAATGTAAGTGGCAAACGTTTTGGTGTTCTAAAATTTATAGCATTGTTTAGATGATTCCGATGAGCTTGAATTCTTTCATCAGATACTTTCAAAACAGACAGTGACAACTTATTATTTCCCATGATTAATTTAATTAATTATCTAGATTTAGAATATATTTTCCCAAATAATATTTGTTTGATCTGTTAATCCAATCCGTAAATTTGCGTATATACTGCTTAAAGACAAAAAGGGGATGTAAATATATCGTGTCAGCCATGAATACACCATTATCAATAAGGAAGGTGCGACGCCGAATAGGCTGACAGCATTACATTTTCCATTCATTTCGATTTTTAACATCTCATGCTGATTCATTCAGCTCCCTGAAGCATCCTTAATCATGATTCTTTTTCTAAATATATAGGAAAATCAAACCGAGTCAAGGGAATATTTTCTCCAACTGGAGTGTCAATTGGTGAGTTAGGAAAAATTCATAAATAATATCACTAGTGTCCCAAGAAGCTATCGAATATATTCCATTGGAGGGCATCTTCAATGATGACCGGATAATTATCTGATTTAACAAGTAACTGAATTAATGATATTTTTTCAAATAAGGTCAGACTCAATACCTGTAGAATATTGTAGAGTGATGTCTCTATTTTTAGCCGTTATATAATTTTCAAGGTTGATTTGTAAGAGTGTCTGACTGTGAAGAATTAGTGGGGGGGTTACTCACAGGAGATGATGAGGTTGGTTTAGTCCAAAAAAAACAATCTAAGCGTGTACAAATTGTGTGTTCGCGCACTACTCGCGCGCGGCGAAAAATATGTCAATTTTATGCCATTAGCTTACAAAAACAGGCCATATTTGGGGATATGCGACAATAGTGAAGATCATTCAACTTCCTGATATTATTATCCTTGTTTGTTCCAGTTTCAACCTGTTTACCAATGACGTACGACTTCTAATCAGTAGGTTATAGGTTCAAGTCCTATCTGGTGCGCCATAATATCAGTCACAGGCACTCTCCGGGTAAAATCCCACATTCTTGTAAAACAAACCGATCGGTGTTATATTTGGTTTCTTCTAAAACAACTTTGGTAAACAATTAAAGAAACAAACATGAACTATCAAATTGAACCACTCCAAAATGAAGACTGGCCACAGGTACGCTCGATTTATGCGGAAAGCATCAGTACCG
>Ga0066868_10000156_pt1 | contig 23982 bp, 16 predicted proteins | sample ETN01SmetaG_FD_65607 | JGI IMG/M metagenome (GOLD analysis project Ga0066868, IMG submission 65607) | Marine microbial and viral communities from oxygen minimum zone, Eastern Pacific Ocean - ETNP2014F12-01SV259 | ecosystem: Environmental > Aquatic > Marine > Oceanic ...
CCCAAAAAGCTTAATATCTCCACCTATGCATGTTTCTACAATATCTAGTATCTTCGGCTTTCTAGAGATCTTCAGAAAATATTGATTATTCAAAGCTAAATCATTTATTTTTCTGAGTCGTGAAGGACTATTAGGATCTTGTTCTTTTTTATTTTCTGGATGAGAAATGACATTTTTTTCAATTTGATCAATTATCGATATAATTTCTTCTTTTTCAGAGTCATCTAGAACAGCCACACCCGTAAAATACCCTTTGTCTTCAAATTCTTGTCGATAATCAATCATCTTATTCTCATCTGATTTATGAATTTATTAGATCCCAAAAGAGAAATTTTTTTGATTTTTGTTGGTTCCTTTAACGATGAATACAATCAAGGTTTTACTCTATACCAGTTTGATCCTGAAGGGAAAAAGATTTTTTTGAAAAATCAGACAACAAAGGCCATTAATCCCATTCACTTTCAATTTTCCAAAACTAATCAATTCCTTTATGCCGCATGTGCACAGACTCCTCTTCATGGTACTATTGCATCTTTTGAGATCGATCTTCAAAAGGCAGATCTGTCCCTGATCAGCATTCAAGACTCAAAAGGCTCGATACCATGTTATGTATCCATTGACGAAGCCGAACAATTTGCATTTACTGCCAATTATAATTCAGGAAATATCGCTTCCTTCCCGTTACGGGATATAGGTCATTTGAATCCCGCAAAACAATCTATCCAACATATTGGTCAGAGTATTCATCCTGAACGACAGAATGAACCTCACATCCACTGTATTGTCACTGATCCAAACAATGAATTTGTTTTTGCTGTTGATCTTGGTACCGATGAAATCATTTCTTATCGTTTTAATCAAAAAGATGGTTTGTTACAAAGCAATCCTCATTCTACTGAAATATTTCCTCCTGGATCAGGTCCAAGGCATATGATTTTTCATCCAAATAGAACTTGGGTTTATGTCATTACTGAACTTTCAAACAAGGTCCATTTTTTTGATTTATCATCTGACGGAAAACTGATAGCAAAAGACAGTTGTAATTCACTACCGGAAACATTTAATGGCGAGTCTTATGCGGCCGATATCGTCATCGACCCCTCAGGAAAATATCTCTATGCATCCAATAGGGGCCATGACAGCATCAGCATTTTTCACATCTCGGATCATGATGGTCACCTCATCTTCATAGGAAATGTTTCTTCAGAAGGAAAATTCCCATGGTCCCTGGACATAAATGTCCATGGAAATTTTCTTATGGTAGCTAATCAACATGCTAACAATGTTGTCATTTTCAAAAGAAATTCAAGCAATGGATTCCTTTCCAAATATATTGAGATCAATGATGTAGAAAGTCCTGTTTCGGCCAGGTTTATTCTTCAACCACGGAACGAGTGACCCTTAGTTCATTCCTTCAAGGATTTTCCAGCAATTCAGTTGCATTCTTGGGAGGTGAAAGGGGCCTTTCCATAAATTTCCTTTAAGAGGCACCGAAATTCGTCCATCTCGGTGAAGATAGCCATACCATTCACCAAACTCTTGGTCTGGGAAATACCGATAGGCCCATTCGTGGATCATTTGATGCCATCTCGCATATTTTTCTTCGCCCGTCATTTGATAAGCCAAAAGAGTGGCAATGATTGCTTCATTATGGGGCCACCAGAATTTCATGTCATGCCAATACTCCTGGACCGGCAGGTTTTTTACATCCCGGTAATATAAAATACCTCCATATTCTTGGTCCCATCCCCAATCGAGCATCCAATCCAGGATTGTTAAACCCAGTTCCCTGAGTTTCTTATCATGGTTTCGGTAAATGGATTCATTGAGGATGAACCATGCTGCTTCAATCGCATGACCAGGGCATAACATTCTTCCATCAAAATGATCCAAAAATTCTCCATTGTGTCCTACTGTTTCTAACACTGCCTTGAACTCAGGCTTTAGAAAATCACGTTCAATCGCCTCAATGGAATGATCGATGACTTGGTTGCAAAAATCCTGATTCATTGAACTTTCTCTTAGAATCTGGGCTGTCACAATCATGATCATCGGCACTGCCAGGCCTTTTACTTTTCGTGTTTCTTCAATCAGTTTTGGTGGAAGCAGTCCTGGTTCATTGAGAAGTTTTTGCATGTTATCAAAGAGGGATTCTGCTTCCTTTTGATAGTGTAATTCTCCTGAAGCTTTTGCATATGCAGCAAAAGCAGCAACGGTAAATGCTTCAGAAAAAATATACCTCCTTTTCCGGATCGGCTCTCCGTTCTGAGTGACCATGAAAAACATTCTTCCATCTTCATCAAAACCGTATTTTATTAAAAAATCGATGCCATGTTTTGCCAATTTCAACCATTTTTTCTTAGGTTCGACTTGGGTATAAAGCGTAGACAACAACCAAATGAATCGTCCGTGGGTCCAGATTCCTTTGTCAGTATCCAAAACAGTTCCGTCACGGTTCAAACAAAAGGTAAATCCTCCATTCTCATGGTCGACACAATTTTGGAGCCAAAAAGGAAGGGTATCGAGAAGCAGACCATCTCGATAAAGATTTTGAAGCGATTCTCTTTGTTGAGTATTTTGAAGAAAATAATCTTGTGACATTTGACTCCATTGATGGATTATTCAGAAAGATTGAAGCCTTGACAAAAAATCCATAAAATACAACTTACAGAAATTAAAATCATTGCCTTTTAAAATGGATATATAACAATCTCATAAAACTTCAAGTAGCACTTAATCGTCATGCCCATTCAAGGATTGGATCATATCAACATCCATACTTCTCGTTTAGAGGAGACCCTCCGTTTTTACACCAGATTGCTCGATTTTCAGGAGGGGTTCAGGCCGCCCTTCGATTTTCCTGGAGCATGGCTTTACGCTGGAGAAAGAGCCGTGATCCATCTGGTGGAACGTCAAGGTGTATCAGAAGGAGTTGAAAACCCAGTCGATCATGTTGCATTTGAAACCACTGGGTTCGATCAGACTTGCAAACAGTTGGAAGATGCAGGTTGGGATTACCAGACCGCAGACGTCCCTGCAACAAACATCCGGCAGATCTTTTTGATGGATCCAAACGGTGTGAAATTGGAATTGAATTTCAACAAATGAACAGGATGCTGGATCAGTCCCAGCCGTTTTTTTGTCCCCAGGCCACAAATTCTGTATTGCGGTAACCTGATTTTCCGTAACGGTAAACGGATCCTTCCGGATGGGTTGTGATTCCACCCGCTGCCCGAAGAACAGCATCTCCTGCAGCCGTATCCCATTCCATCGTCGGTCCAAAACGCGGGTAGACATCTGCTTCTCCGCAGGCGACCAAACAAAATTTCAAGGATGAACCAATGGACACCGTCTCTTTGATTTGATGTTCTTCTAACCAACGGTTGGTCTCCTCATTTCGATGGGATCGGCTGGCTACTGCGAGTGGACCCGAAGAAGGAACCTGACGAACCGTGATGGAGCCTTCTTTTTCAAGAGTTTTTTCCTGAGCCCCTCCTCCTTTGAATCCATAGAACATTCGATCCAAAGCAGGTGCATAGACGATTCCCAACACGGGCTCTTCCTTCTCGATCAAGGCGATATTGACTGTAAAAGAACCTTGTCCATCAGGTTTCAGAAATTCCTTGGTTCCATCCAGAGGATCGACCAGGAAGAATCGATCGGGCGGAGATATACGATGACTTGCTGCATTTTCTTCTGAAACCACTGGAACCTGAGGAGCCGTAGAAGATAACGCTTCCAGAATTTCCTCTTCTGCCATCCGGTCAGCTTCTGTAACGGGTGATCCATCCTTTTTGAATTCAGCCTCCACTCCTTCCGCATGGATTTTCATGATTTTCTCTCCGGCTCTCCTGGCGGCAGATTCAAGGGCTGGAATCCACTCCGAGGGATGATCACTCATGGTATCTCGATGTTTTTTTTTGTTTTGTTTAACGACCATCAATCCAGTCCGAAAGATGTTGAACTTCTGTGGGCATGATTCTGGATACCTTCAGAAAGGTCATACTAAGATGCTGAGACGGATTAAGATGAACCGGAGGCATGAGTTTACCATTCCAGGTCTTTAGATTCTCTGCTGATCGGATCGCCACCTCCCGGGTCAGTTCCCTGCCGGAACGATTCAGCACTTCTGCCATCAGTTCTGCCACAGCATGTCCATAGACCGTCCAACGGCTTCCACGCATATCCGGAGCATATTCCCTGAGCAATGCCTGATGCAGGCGGATTCCAGGATGATCGGTTTCCAACAGCATAGGAAAGGAAGTCAATACACGTAGCCGCTCGATGATCTGCGAATCCAGGTTTCGGATGAGACTGCTATCCGCCAGAGCGTTGCCAGTAAAAATAGGAGGCCCTGTAATATCAGCGGTTCTGAGAAATTTCATCAGCGGTGCATATGGCCCAAGGGCGATCACTGCCCTTGGATTACCGACACGGATCGCATCCCATTCCGCCTGAAATTGAGTAGACCCTTTTTTACTGGGAAGAAACTGAAGAGGATTCCCCTGAAGTTTTTGTGAGATCTCCTTGGATGCAAGCTTATATTCCGGTTCGTCACGGTACCAGAGGATCACTTTTTCTCCCGGATGGTTGGATCCGACAAACGCTCCGAGCACCCTTGCCTCCACTTCTGCAGTCGGCAATAAACCGAAAATCCCATGCCTGGCAGGCTCTGTAAAACGACGTGCATTCGAACCAATGAAGAAATGGGGGACCCCCTGCGACTTGAGCAGGGGCATCGCGGATTCGGAAGTATCCGTACCGATACCGGAAAAGAGGGCAAACACCCGGTCTTTCATCACCAGTTTTTCGACCACCTCCAAGGTCCTTTGCGGCTGAAATCGGTCATCCCGTTGAAGGAGGACCAACTGCCTTCCATGGATCCCTCCCTGGTCGTTGAGGTACTGAAAATAGATCAATGCTCCTCGACCAACTTGTGAATAGGTTTTCATCGGCCCGCTCAGAGGCTGGTGAGAACCCAATACAATCCTGCGTGGTTCCACCCCGGCTTCTGCAAAAACCTGTGATGGGAGAAAGAGCACAGAGAACATGACGAGGAGGGCAGCCCACTTCTTCAGACCATGGAATTCAACGAATTTAGAAAAATCAATCATTGGATTAAATCTGCATTGGATCAAAGTGCCATCAATTGTTTTATTTCTCTAAAATGCCTCGGCAATGAGGTATGACGGGTGCGAGCATCTTCATTCTTGACCGCCATCGCGACTGCCTTTTCCATCCCGATCAGGATGACCAATTGTTTGCCTCGTGTCAGTGCGGTGTAAAGCAGATTACGCTGAAGCATCATGTAATGTTGGGTGGTCAACGGAAGGATCAAAGCAGGATATTCACTCCCCTGGGATTTGTGAACCGAAATCGCATAAGCCAGTGCCAATTGGTCGATTTCCTTGGCCGAATAGCGAACGGTACCCTGATCGAATTCGACATGGACTTCACGGGATTTCGGATCACAGGCGACGATCCGTCCCATGTCCCCATTGAACACCTGCTTTTCGTAATCGTTTTGCTGCTGCATCAATTTGTCACCGATCTTAAACCACTGTTCACGATATTCGAATCCTGCACCATCAGGATTAAGCACGGACTGAAGTCTACGATTTAAATTTATGGTGCCTGTTACTCCGGCATGCATCGGGGTCAGGACCTGAATGTCTTGAAATGGATTGAATCCAAATCGGTCAGGAATGTTCTTAGAAACCATTTGGATTATTTTTCCCACAATCTGTTCCGGATCAGATTCTCGGATAAAATAAAAATCTTTGAGATTCCCGGAATTTTCACCTTTGGGAAGTTCAGGCAAATGTCCCAGACGGACATGATGGGCATTGCTTGTGATGAGGCTCTCTTCAGACTGCCTAAATATACGCTCTAACCGAACGACATTAATCGTTTCACTGTCAATTAGATCTCTTAACACCATACCAGGCCCAACCGAAGGAAGTTGGTCAACATCTCCCACTAATACCAGACGCGCTGATGATGGTATTGCATCCAGCAGGGCATCCATTAACAGGGTATCGACCATCGAACTTTCATCGATGATCAGCAGTTCAGATTCGAGGGGCTGGTCACGATCCCGCTGAAAACCCATGTTATCCGCCTCCAGCAATCGATGAATCGTGGAAGCCTGGTGGGCCGTCGTTTCAGTCAGCCTTTTAGCTGCCCGTCCAGTGGGAGCTGCTAGAGATACCGAGGGAATTCTGCGACTCATCAATCCAAGAATGAAACGCACTAGGGTCGTCTTCCCCGTTCCCGGGCCACCGGTGATGATCAGCACCTTATTTTGCAGAGCCGCTTGGATGGCTTCCAATTGGACTTCATCCAGCTTGATGCCCAATCTGTTTTCCTGGGAGACAATCAAGTCCCTCTCCGCATCAAACTTTGTGAATGCCTCGCTTTCAGCTAATCGTTGAAAGTTTTCAACAATGCGTTGTTCAGCATAATAAAATTTGGGTATTGCCAACATGTCAGAACGACTATCAGATTGTTCATCATTAATGATGTTTTTAATGAATCGTTCCTCGATTAATTTTTCGAGAGAGTTTTCTAAAATCTGAATTTTTATAGGACCGTTTGTTGACTTATGCATTACCTCAATGGTTTTATCCAGTAAAGTCTTTCGGGGAAAACAGGTATGCCCATTTTGAGCCTCTTGTTCCAGCATGTATACCAGGGCACATGCTGCACGTTTTGGCGAGTTTTGATCAAAGCCTAAATTACGAGCAATATTGTCGGCCATCACAAACGCAATACCTTTGATTTCTGTCAGATCAAAAGGATTTTCTTTGATCAAAGAAATACAATTCAATCCGTATTTAGCATAGATTTTTGCTTTAAAGGCCTGCGTTATCCCCAAACTTCCAAGAAAAGTCATCACTTCTCTGTATCCTCTTTGATCTTCTCGACCTTCCTTGACCGATATTAATTGCTTCTTTCCTAAACCTTTGACTTTGAGAAACTGCTCAGGATCTTCATCCATGATTTCGTATGTCTTTTCACCGAACATATCAAAGATCCGTTCTGCCGTTTTCGGGCCGATACCAGGGAAATCTCCTGACGATAAATAACTCAAAATTCCTTCACGGTTGGTGGGTTCAACAGGCATACTTTCTTTGACCCTAAACTGCTTGCCGTACTTTGGATCAATTTCCCAAAGTCCCTTAAGTTGCAGAGTCTGTGAGTCCTTGACTCCAATAATGTGCCCCTTGATGGTGATGGAATTTTTTGATTCCTCTTCGAGGAAGGAACCAATCAGGAACCCATCTTCAGGATTACTGAAAACGATCCGCTCCAGGGTCCCAATCAGAGTTGCTTCCCCTTCACTCATGAGACGCTTCGTTTATTTTCTGAATGAATCGCTGACACGGAGTATTGAAGGAAAAAATAGGAAATGAAACTTTCAAAAGTTTGCAAAACTTTCTTTGGAGTTTGTTTTTTGAGACCCTAATTGATGAATGCAAAAAATAGGATCAAATTCATGATCTCGAAAGGGATCCTCCATTTCCCAATCTCCCATCAAGCTAAGATCAGGAATCTTCAGGAGAATAATAGGGAGAACGGATCATCTGAATCAGGTCGAATTTCCAGGATCCTTTCTCTTTCTGGAGCAGGAAGGCTTTGGGTTTGGTGAACTGCAGGTCATAGAAGCTTTTGTGCCGAAAAACGATATGAGCATTCATGTAGAGCAGGGTCCGGTAACGATAGGAAATTTCCGAGGGTTTTTCCTGAGAAAGGCCAACCGGGACCCAGTCCAGTTCCACCATGCGTGTGGCAAATTCCTCTAGGGAAAGGATTTCTCGAGACTGTTTTTTGCCAAAATCGTACATCTCGAAATAGCGTTCCTCCTGCCAGAGTTGGAGAAACGTTTCAAAGACCAGCCGCGTCTCCTTGCTGATCGCCTCCATTTCCGCCGGTGTAGGCTGCCTGGCATTCAGGACTGGAGCTCCCAGAGAAACGGCCAGAAGCACCAGCAAGACCAGGCGTTTCAAGTTACGGCATAATGTTTGAGTCGGATCCACAGGCTTTCCAGTGCTAAAGTCCGGTTGGCATTGAGTTCGATGTTTTTCCGTGTTTCCGCAAGGTCTCTGCTGAATTGGTATACATCCTCGAGTTGATAACGTTTGGAACACTGCTCAAGTTCCTTTTTTTTATGGGCATAAAGCAGGTTCTGCTCCGGAAGACGATGCTTAATCCAGGCCAGATCCCGAAACCATTTTTCCAACACATCCAGGGTTAAGCGCCATTCCTCATTTTTCGATTTAGCCCATTCGGCCGTTTTCTTCAGAATCGATTCCATGCATTCGGCTGAAAGGTCCATCAGAGATCCGATCACCGAATCCTGGATATTCTGCATGAGCTCCACCTGCAATGCAAGATCACTGCGGACTCCTCCTGCCCCGAATGAGGTTAGCAACTCGAGCTGTTCCTCCTTCAACTCGGTTTCCCTGCTCAGGATTTCGAACACCTTGTCCTTTTCCAGGGGACGAAAGCGGATGTGCTGGCACCGTGAAACAATGGTTTCCAGGAGATTCTGGGGATTGAGGGTGATGAGCAGGATCAGGGTATCGGAAGGAGGTTCCTCCAGGGTTTTCAGAAAAGCATTGGCTGATTCACGATTGAACTGATCGGCCCCATCAAAAATCAGCACACGGAATTTTGCCCGATCCGGATGGAGATGGAGCCAGTCCAGAGCATCCCGGACCTGAGAAATGCGGATGTTCTTTCCTTCCGGTCTTATCACCCGAAAATCAGGAAAATGCTCCAGCTCGATCTGACGGCAATAATCACAATGCCCGCAAGCGTCCTTTCCCTCCTCTTGACAGTTCAGCGTTTGCGCCAGCGCCACCGCGGCCTTGAACTTCCCTATATGCGCCATTCCACTGAAAAGCCAGGCATGAGGGATCCTTTCATGACCGATCGCCATCCGAATCAAACGGATCGCCTTTTCCTGACCGATGATATGTTCCAGGGACATTCAATCCTTTTCGGGTTGGATTTTGGTTCTCAAACTTTCAAATTTTTTTGATTTCAGTCCTGGAGTCCATAGTATTGCGCCAGCCGCTCAAATCCAGACCGGGAACGTTCTATGGCTTCCTCAGTGCAGCATATTGAAATCCGGAAATGCCCTGGTCCTCCAAATCCGGATCCTGGAACCACCAGAATCTGTTCCTGTTGAGCCCTTCGGACGAAGGCCACATCATCAGGTTCGGGAGATTTTGGAAACAAATAGAATGCCCCACGCGGAAGAACCACATCGAACCCCAATCCAGTCAGCATTTCATAAAACCGGTCACGGAGATTTTGATATACGGAAACATCGACGCTGGCCCCCTCCATGAAGGGGAGAATTCGCTGCATCAGTGCGGGAGCATTGACGAAACCCAAAATCCGGTTGGAAAGAACCAACGCCTGACGAACGGTTTCACGTTCTGGAATACCAGGATGAATCGCAATGAAGCCGATGCGTTCCCCTGGAAGTCCAAGATCCTTGGAGTGGGAATGAACACGGATCGAATGCGGATGACTCAAAAGGACATCTCCGCTCTTCATGCCGTCGAAAACAAGCCTGCGATAGATATCGTCTGCAACAAGGATGATGGGATGCCCAAATTCCTGCTCCTTTTTCCGGATCAGTCCTCCTAGTTGGTCTAACGACTCTTGGGAATAAATGACTCCGGTGGGATTGTTCGGAGTATTGATGATGACGATCTTTGTTTTGGGATTCAATGCAACATCAAAGGCTTCCAAATCAAGTTGAAATGTTTCCGTGGTCGAGACCGTTTTCAGCACTCCTCCGTGATTGGTCGCATACGCTCCATATTCCACAAAAAACGGTGAAGGGGTCAGAACTTCGTCCCCAGCGTCGAGCAAGGCTTTCATCACCACATTCAGTCCACCCCCTGCACCAGAACACATCACCGTGTCCCCGGCTTCGAACTCGAGTCCGGTTTCCTTTTTCAGTTCATCCGCAACGAAATTTCGGGTCTGATCAAAGCCTGCATTGGGCATGTAACGGTGCATCCCAGGCTGAGGCTGTCTGATCATCTCCAGCAACTGTTGATGAACTATTTCAGGAGGTTCAAGGATCGGGTTTCCAAGACTGAAATCATGGACCTTTTCCTCGCCATGAATGGCTTTTAGACGTGCTCCCTCCTCGAACATTTCACGGATCCAGGAGGAACGAGTCATGGACTCACGCAGTTGATTGGCAACAGGCATGGGTGATGTCAGTTTTCAAAAAGGTGTTAAGAAAAATAAAAAAACAGCTTAATGCAGTCGGAACAAAAAGAACAGTGGTGGAGAGGAGATCAACTCCTCAGGCAGTTGAAGCTTCGGCCGGGTCGATCCACTGCCCTTCACTGCGTATCAATTCAATCAAACGCTCCACTGCGACCTGGCTGGAGATATTACGCTCAACGCACTGCTGTCCATGATAGAGGTGGATCTTTCCCGGACCGGCCCCGACATAACCATAATCCGCATCGGCCATTTCTCCTGGTCCGTTGACAACACACCCCATCACGGCAATCTTGATCCCGGTCAAATGAGCGGTTCTTTGTTTGATGAGGTTGGTGGTCTGTTGCAGATCGAAGAAGGTCCGCCCACATGATGGACAAGAAATGAAATCTGCCTGAAACATACGGACCCTTGCAGCCTGCATCAGGATTTTTGCAAAGCATGCTGAGATCGATTCCGGATCATCTTCCTTGCAGACCAGAGCATGCAATTGCCCTGAAGTGATCAGCTCACCTAATTCCGCAGCAAGGCCGAGGTGATCCTCTACCGAATCCATCACAGGAAGTTCGAATCCAACCATCAACGGCATTAACTTTGGCGAGACCCATTGCTTAAATTTTTGGAGTGAAAAGAGAGGGTTCTGAGATTTCAGAAGCAGAATTTTTGAGCGAAATTCCTCAAAGTTCACTTCATTCAAACCAGCCTCGATTGCATGATCCTCTAAAGCAAGAATTTGCTCTTGGGTCGATTCTTCGAGCCTGGCATCAAAAACCTTTAGGGGATCAGGATAGGAATTTTTCCCGGCCCATGCCATTAGTTTGAAACTTTCTCTAGGGCCGATCCTGCATCCCGATGGCTTCAGCATAATGGTTTCAACATCATCAAAATTTTCAGTTCTTAGATTTGCTCTCGAAAAGAACGGATTCCTTGTTGATAAGTATGCCGATGATTCGCCAGGAACTTCCTTTTTCTCAGAAAGAGAGGCATGGCTGATATTTCCCGAAACGCTGTTCATCAAAGCTTCCACGTCTCGGAGAATGGCTTTGGCGGCAGGGATTTCATTTTCTGCTGGTTCAGTCAGAGAAACCCGGATCGTATCTCCAAGTCCCTGACAGAGTAATCCTCCAATTCCGACCGCACTTTTGATGCGTCCCTCCGAAGCATTACCTGCTTCCGTCACTCCGAGATGGAGAGGATAGTCCATCGATTCTTCCTCCATCCTCAGGACCAGCAGACGATAGGCTTCTTTCATCACCAGTGGATTGGACGATTTCATCGAGAGAATCGTGTCATGAAAATTGTATTTCATAAAAATTCTTAAAAATTCCAATGCGGACTGGACCATCCCTTCCGGAGTATCACCATAACGGTTCATGATTCGGTCGGACAAAGAACCGTGGTTCGCTCCAATCCTCAATGAACGTTGATAGGATTTAAGGTTTTTCAGCAAAGGCATCAGGACTTCTTCGATGCGTTCCAATTCTTCGGCATACTGAAGCTCACTGTATTCCCGAATTTCGAATTTTTTCCGGTCTGCATAGTTCCCGGGGTTGATCCGGACCTTTTCAAAAGGTTCACAGCTATCAACCGCCAATTGAGGATTGAAGTGAATATCAGCAATCAAGGGACGTTCGATCCCATCTTCAGACATCCTCCTGCGAATCTCAGGAATTGCATCCAATGCTTTCCGATTCGGAATGGTGATACGGATCATTTCGCAGGATGCCTGATCGAGGGCACGTATTTCTCTGATCACTCCATCGAGGTCGGTCGTTTCCGAAGTGAGCATCGATTGAATCCGGATTGGTTCATTCGAACCCACGCCGACTTTGCCCACCATCACGGTTCGTGTTTTACGGCGAAGGACTTCAGCAATCATCAGGAGTGTGTTCTGCATCGAGGTTTAACCCTCTGTTCATGACTACACATTTTGTCATCCACTGATATTAAAGCAAAGAATTGGAGGTATGGAAACTTGTGAGAAGCGGATGAAGAAGCTTGAAAAGAATCCGCTTAAAATGGGAGGAGGGTATTTACTCAGTTCAGATATCGACTCTCTTTCCTTCCCTGAAATTCCCGGAAAAAACCTGCTCACCCGTTTTGGCAAAGAGGGAACCATCACCATGTTTTTTGTTGTTCCTCCAGAGTCCATCGTAATAAAGCGTTCCGTCAGCCCGGTATTGTTTTCCTTTGCCTTGGCGTTTTCCCTGGCGAAACTGGCCTGAGTAAACCAACTGTTCTTCTTTGTTGTAGATCGCACCCTGGCCATGTTTCTGTTGTTCTCTCCATTCCCCGGCGTAATACAGACTGCCGTCTTCTCTGAATTCCTTGCCTTGGCCTTCACGTTTTCCTTGGGCGAACAAACCGGAAAAGGCTTTCTTGCCTTCACTGTTGAAGAGATTCCCTGCCCCGTCTTTCTTCCCTTTTTTCCAATTCCCGTCATAGTACAAAACACCGGATTTTCTGTATTCTTTTCCCGCTCCCTCACGCTGGTTGCTGACAAAATTTCCTTCATAGGCAATTTTTCCATCAGGAAAAAATAATATACCTGATCCGTATTTTTTCCCATTTTGCCATTCACCCTCATAAAAAAGCAGGTTTTCTCCACGATATTCTTTACCCATTCCATGTGGTTTTCCCTGCTGAAAACCTCCTTCGTAAACCAGGCTTCCTTTTGGCCCATAGGTCTTCCCCATTCCGTCCTTTAGGCCTGCTTTCCAGTCTCCCTCGTAGAATTTCTGCCCATCCTTTCGGTATTCGTTTCCAGTTCCATCAGGCTTGCCGGATTTAAAACCTCCCTGATAGACCAGGGTTGCATCTTTTGTGAGGATTTTTCCTTCCCCATGACGCTTGTCTTCCTTCCAAGAGCCTTCATAGATAACACTGCCATCTTTGCGGAATTCCTTCCCCGATCCAGATTTCAGGTTATCGGCAAAAGTTCCACGATAAAGGACCTCTCCCGAACTGAAAAATAATGTCCCCTGACCGTGTCTTTTTTTATTCTGGTAATCTCCTTCGTAGAGCAAACCACCGTCTTTGCGGAATTCCTTCCCCTGACCACTTGGTTCCCCCTTGATGAAAAGTCCGGCAAAAACAGGATTCTGCTGGGAATCAAAGAGTTCTCCCTGACCCTCACGGAGGTCCTGTTTCCATTCCCCAGCATAGAGTTTGATGCCATCTTCGTTGTATTCAACTCCTTGCCCCTCTCTTACATTCCCATAAAATTCTCCTTCAAAAATTCTTTCACCCCTCATCGAATAGAGCTTTCCTGATCCTTGTCTTTGACCTTCGACAAAACTGCCTTCATAGACCAATGTTCCGTCGTCGCGAAATTCCTGTCCTGGCCCATGGGGTTTTCCCTCTGCAAAATCTCCTTTGAAAATGACAGCTTCATCAGGCCCAAAGATCTGTCCGGCCCCGTGCCTTTGGTCCTTCAGGAAATTGCCGCTGAAAAGCAAATCTCCAGTTTCCCGATACTCCGACCCTTGGCCTTCACGTTTCCCTTTGACAAAATTCCCTTCGAAGAGCCTGCTTCCGTCTGTCCCGTATACGATGCCTCTTCCGGTTCTTTCCCCCTTTTCAAACATCCCCTCATAAGCCAGGGAACCATCGAAACGATACTCCCGGCCAATGCCCTGTGGTTTCCCATCTTCAAAGAGTCCCTCAAAAAGAACTTTGTCGTCTGCAGAAAAAATCTTTCCCTGACCATCTCTTGAACTGTATTCGAAGTTTCCTTGATAAACCTTCGAACCATCTTCCCGGAACTCAGTACCGTATCCATGCCGGGTGTTTTCTGCAAAATCTCCTTCATAAATGAGAATATTTCCTGGAAGAAAATATAGGCCTTTGCCATGGCGCTGCCCCTTGAGAAAATCTCCTTCATATGCCAGAGAGGCATCTTCCCGAAATTCACTCCCTTTTCCTTCGATTAATCCTTTTACAAAGCCGCCTTCAAAACGGATGACCCCTTGATTGGTATATAGTTTCCCTGGTCCATCACGTCTTCCATTATGCCAACTACCTTCATATATCAAAGTTCCGTCGGTACGATATTCTTTTCCGTTGCCTTGTTGAATTCCTTCCACAAAATGACCTTCGAACTGAATTTTACCATCAGGAAAATAGACTTTACCCAACCCTTGTCGCAAACCCATATTGAAAAGACCTGCATAAAGGAGAGACCCCTCCTTACGAAATTGCTTGCCTTCTCCATCTGGAAAATCATCTAAAAATTTTCCGTCAAAAAGCAGTACTCCATCTTCACCGTATAGTTTTCCTAATCCGGTTTTGAGATTGTTATCCCATGACCCATCAAAAGCTAAATTCCCATTTTCATGAAAAGCCTTGCCTGCTCCTTGACGTTGGTTTGATTCAAACCAACCTTGATAAAGCAGTTTCCCATTCAAACTGTAGAGAGATCCTTTCCCATGACGGAGTCCCATTTCATAATTTCCCAGATATACTTGATACCCGTTTTCACGATATTCCTTTCCCTCACCATGAGGTTCATTCGAATCAAAAGATCCTTCAAAGATAAGGGCGCCAGAGGCGGAATAAATCTTCCCTGAACCATGTTTCTGGTTCTGTTTCCAACCTCCCTCATAATAGAGGGTTCCATCATCCCGGTACTCACTGCCTTTCCCGTTTTGAAAGCCTTCAAGGAAGTCTCCTTGATAGACAAGTAGTCCTGATACTGAAAAGGCTTTTCCCTTTCCTTCTTTGAGATTATTTTCCCACTCCCCTTCGTAAGCCATGCTCCCGTCACTGCGTCGCAGTTCTCCATTTCCCTGGCGGACCCCAAGGTTCATGGTACCAGTGTATACCTGGCCATCCACATAAGTGTAATTCCCCTTGCCATTGGGTTTACCCTGAAGCCATTCTCCTTCATAACTTGATCCGTCGCGTTTGCTGACCCGGCCTCTTCCAAACCTTTGACCATCCTTCCATTCACCATCGTAACCGACGAAACCATCGGCTTCCTTGAAGATCCCTCTGCCATGTTTTTTTCCACGCAGGAAGCCCCCATGATATTCTGTTCCATCGGCAAAGAGGTAGGTCCCTTTTCCTTCAGGATAATCATCCATCCATTTGCCAGAATAGATTGAACCGTCAGCAAGCCAGGAGGTACCATTTCCGGAACGGATTCCGTCCTCCCAAACCCCTTGGTAAACAGCTTTCCCTTGTAGATCATAAAGGGTCCCCTGCCCTTGGAAGGCATAACCTCCCTGTGAAAGTATTTTCAACTCTCCTTCATATTGAAGAATATCTTTTTCAGGGAAGTAGAACTTCACCGAGCCATGAGGCTTTCCAAATACCCAGTTTCCTGAAATGTATTTACCCCCATTCGTTCTAAACAAAGTCCCTTTTCCATGAAAAAGTCCATCGCGGAAAAGCCCTTCGTACATCAAAGTAGCCTGGGCATTGAACTGCCTTCCTGGTCCGGAAAACTGACCATTTTCGAAATTACCCTGATAAACCGCCAACTGCTGATCACTGAAGAGGGTCCCAGAACCATGATAAACCCAATTGCCTGATTTGAGGGTTCCTTCATAGATGACCTTGCCTGAAGGGTCATAAACCGTCATCAAACCATCGGGCTGTCCTTCGGTCCAAGATCCTGCCAACCTCAGGCTTCCGTCTTCATGGTAGAGCTTTCCAGTTCCAGAAAACTTTCCTGCCTTGAACTCCCCATGGTAACGTAACTTCCCTGTACCCCAGAAAAGCCTTCCTGGACCTTCACGCTGTCCATTTCGGAATTCACCGGCATAGATGACTTTTCCCTTTTTGTTATAAAAAACACCCTGCCCGTGAATACGCCCGTCCTTGACTTTAACAACATATTTTTTCGAACCATCCGGGTAGAAAAACAGATCTTCTTCGCTTTTAAGCAACATCTTTATTGACTTAACGTTTTTTGAAAAACGCTTTTGGTCTTCATATTTAGTCAAGTAACTCTTATAGCCTTCGCGGTTTCGAAACTTAATGGATCTTTCGAAATCAAGTTTTTGAAGCTCTAATTCTATATTGGAAAAATAAGTCGGGAGATTCTTATTGAATTTAGATTCATGTAATTTGTTCTTATAAATCCTGATAAAATTTTCATATGCCCTACGATTAGCTTTTTTATCTGCATCTTCGTAATCCAACCGGATAATTGCACCTTTCGAAAAAGACACCATTTCGGAAGCATCATGATCGTTACGGTGTTGGAGGATGAATTTTTTGTAGGCCGTTCGAGTATTACTTTTCTTTGTATTTTTAAACTGCAGTTCACGGATTCGTTTTCTGACCCAGGAAACATCCTGATTCGCATCCTCTTGTTTCATATAATTCGAGAGGAATGTAGAATAGGTGATCAGGGAATCCTGTTTCTTGGCCAGGTTCAGATCATGATATCTGAGCCAGTTCATCACACTTGCAAAGTTTTCGGGCACCATGGGACGCTCCGAATATCGTGCGATGTATTTTCGAAGGTCTTTAGGATCCTTGCTGAGTCTGCATTTTTCGAAGATCAGACTTTCGATGGATTTTTCCGCTTCAGCTAGCTGATCTGCAGCCAACGGGTCTTGATTGTAAAGATCCACAAAGGCATCAAACCCCTTCACCGAGTTCTGTTCTTGAGCCTGCTGTAATTTGAGATGGATGATCCCTAACCGTGCTCCACGAACCTGTTCCAAAGCATCCGGTTGATCACGATATTTCTGGATGAAAGCAAGGTAGGCCTGTTCGGTGTTTTCCTGTTGGGCTTTTTTGAAATCCGGATCGATACCAGCACAGCCAGTGATCCACAAAAACACCAATCCCAGAACAAAAATCCAACCTTGAGGCATTTTCATTTCATCCTGAGAAAAAAGGAGTTTTTTGCGAAGAAATAAAAGGTTCATGATAGATAAAAAAAGGACGATTCATGATATGCAGAAGGCCACAGAAGAGTTGTATGACGAAAGTCAGTTGGAAAGGGATGCCAGTCTTTCTCTGGCCTTTTCTCCATATTCCCCTTTGCTTTCAGAAAGGGATTCTAATAAAGCCAACTGCTGATCACTTTGATCGAGTTTCCCAAGCAGTTCACTGGCATCAAAGATGGTTTTGTTCAGAAAGTCACTTTCAGGATGGTCCGAAATCAAAAGTCCATAAAATCCCAAACTTTCTTCCAGGGCTCCTCGGCGTTTGTGGGATTCTGCCAGCATGAGGATCAGTTGGTCCGGAGGAAGATTGCTTCCTTCGTTGAGCATTTCCAGCAATTGCTCCTCAAGGCTGGAAGAATCACCAAATTCCGCAAGCATCAGGGAACTGACCAAAAGGCTTAATTCATTGAACTGTGCCTTGCTGCTTGAGGCACGCATCTCCTCAATCTGCTGTTTGGAAAGGGCAAGTTCCGTTTCCAGGGTTTTTACCTTTTCCTGTAACTCCTGACTCAATCGGATCAGTTGTGCTATCTCAGTCTTTGACTCCTCAACGAGTTGTCTCTGCTCGGAAAACTGATCCTGCAACTCACCCTGATACTCCTCCATTTCCAACTGCATTTTGATAAGTGCCTGCTGCAGTTTTTTGACCTGGTCCGCCGACTGTCCGAACAAGACAGAAGGTAGAGTCAAACCAAAGATCAGAAGTAGAGCAATCAGATTTTTTCGTTCAAACACGACGGGGCTCCATCAGGATTATCGCAGTGCAGGCCCCCAGGAAGGCATCGTTTCCTGCAGACCTGATTTGGAATTTGTCAACCGGACCGCTTCTCCTCCGGAGGAAAGGGAGTAGTATATTTTCCAATCCCCACCCTTTTTGCCTGAAAACGCAATCATCGAACCGTCGGGGGACCAGGTCGGACTCTCTGCATTCATGCTTTTGGGAGTGACTCGATTTTCTTCCTTAGACTTCGGATCGATCCTGTAGATTGAAGAAACCCCTTCACGCTTGCTGGCATAAGCTATAAATTTCCCATCGGGTGACCAGGAAGGAGACACGTTGTATTTCCCTGTTTCAGTAATTCGGTTCATTTTTTTTCTTTGCATGTCCCGAACATAGACCTGAGGACTTCCCGTCCGGTCCGAAATCAAAGCAAGATACCTCCCATCCGGAGACAAGGCGGGCTCTGTTTCAATGGCAGAATTTTTGGTAATCCTGTCCGATTCTCGTAGTTTCGGAGTTGGCATGCCATATATTTTTTCCCCATCAAGATAATACTCATATATATCAGTGTTACTTCGATTCACATATTTTGAAATGAATACTCTCCCGGTGGAACCCCACTCTGCAGCACTGCCGGTTCCTTCATCAAAAAACACTTCTACACTTTTCACTCGAAGCGGACGGAATCCCTGCATGAAGACCCTTGTTCCACGAGCTGTGATTGCAGTATAGAGAATGGTTTTCCCATTCGGATCCCAACTGGCTCCATAATTCGAAAACAGATTGAACGTCAACTGTTTTAAGCCATCATCTCCGTGATACTTAAGGAAAAGAGTTTTAACCTGGGTTTCTGATTTATCATTGGCCGAATAGATGATTGGACTTCCCAGAGACCCTTTAATGCCAAAAAGCTGCTTCAGCATCAGATTACTGACCTGGGCGCTTTTCCGTGAGATGTACGTTTCGTCCTGCTTCTTGAATTTCACCCCAAAAACAAGGGGTTCGAATCCACTTTCCGCAGAGCTTTTCAGAGTTGAAATAATCGAACCCGATTCAATCGTATTTTCGATTTCAAGCAGATATTCTGCATCTCCTGCAGAAGCATTTTCAAAGAGCAAAGAGTGTGTCAATTGCCTTTGCATTTTTTTTATCAAAACCGAATTCTTAGACGAGTCAGATATTGACGAGATATTCAATTTGATTTTGGCTATGTCCGGTTGAGAGACATCATAAAATTCAAGTGCATGCAGCATCGAAGCGGCAAGGATGCATAAACCAACACTCAAAGCAAATTTCATTTTCATTTTCTTTCTCGATTTGGGGTTATGGTATAGAAAGGACAAATTTATCATTTAGGTTTGAATTTAATGCCGATTTCGGTCAATGAACCTTCAAATTCTTCCGGAAGTGGAAGCAATACTTCCAGTTCATTGAGGAGATCACGAACCGACTGGTCAAAAATCTTATTTCCTGAGATATCAACAAATGCATATTGGAGAATCGTTCCTTTTCGGTCCACGATGAGTTTCACACGCACTTCGAGTTTTGCAGAAATCTCGAGTGGGATCTTCCACTTCTGTCTCAAAAGCGGATCGACTTTCATCAGGTATTCACGATATTGAAGCAAGTTCAGAGGTTTGATCTTATCCCGTATCTTGGATTTACCCGCAGAAAAAAGGGCCGCATTTTTGTTGACCACCTCTACCGCATTTTTTGTTTCTTCCTTGGAAAGTTTTCCACGTTTGCGGATTTTCTTCAGATCAATCTTACCGAGTTTAAGTTTGCCTAGAACATCCTTCAGGTTCACATTTCCGGATGTGCCGCCCTCCGGCAAGGTTTTTTCGAGTTCTTTCAGATCATCCAGGGACAGGTTTTCCAGATCCTCAAGATCCAGATTGGCAATCACGATTTCATTCCCATCTCCGGCTCCACTATCTTTGGATTGACTCCCGGATCCTGTTCCTAATCCCACATTTTCTTTTTGTACCACCAAAGCAGGTTGAGATTTAGGCTCTACAGCCTGAACCCTTGATGCCTTGGGTTGAGGTGCATCTGAAATTTCCCTTCCTGACACTTGAAGTGATTCTTCATTACTCAGGGTCTTCCGCTCAAGTTGAACCAGTTTTGAGGCAGTTTGAATTTTTGTAGGTTCTTCAGCTGTTTGAGTTTCCTGCAGTTTGGACAAAGAGGCTTCGGTCCCTGTTTTGGTTTCAGGAAAAGTTTCCTTCTCAAAATTTGTTTCTGGAGCATCTGCAACTTCCATCTCTGCTGATGCTTCTTCCTTGGGAGTCTCAACGGTTTTTTCTGAAGCACGATCCTTTTTCGCAATTTCCATGCGTTCAGGTTTCGCACGGTCCAATACACTGCTTTCTTTTTCAGAGAATTCAACCTGCTGCTTCAAACGAACCGTATTTTCTCTGAGAGCCCCCGAGGACTCATGACTCAAGGCCGATTTGGTCTGGTTGAGTTCTGAAAGAGAAGTACTGGAAACACTTACATTTTCCACCTTAGGAGCTTCAAAGAGGGAGCGATTGTCGAGGTCCTTCAAAGCCGATTCAGTAAGGCTGGACAAAGTTCCTTCCGAACTTGAAAAGTCTTCCAGGGTCGAATTGACTCCAGACTCGAGTAGAGTTGAAGAACTGTCAAATTCGGAAAGTTCCATCGTTGTACTGTCTTCTTCCAATAGGTTTTCCAGTGGTTTTGCCAGTAAATCCTGCTGGCCTTCTAGTTCCTCAAAAACTTCAGGAGAATCTTCTTCTCCTATCAATGTTTCAGGTCCTGGTCCGTCATCCGCTGATTCTGAAAGTACTTCAATCTTTTCAACTTCTTCAGAAAGCACCGATTTCAGCAGAAGTGATTTGCGTTCCTTTTCGGCTTTTTGCTGAAGCTCCTCTGCACTGACGCTTTCCGGTTCAACCACCTTTGGTGATTCCTGGACGGGTTCGGGTTCAACTGCGGCTTCCACCAACGGTTTGGGTTCAGGTTTGGGTTCAGGTTTGGGTTCAGGTTTGGGTTCAGGTTTGGGTTCAGGCTTGGGTTCAGGAGTTGGTTCGGGTTCTGCAATAGGTTCTTCTTCAACCACCTTTGGGGATTCCTGGACAGGTTCGGGCTCAGGTGCGGCTTCCACCAACGGTTCAGGTTCAGGCTTGAGTTCAGGAGTTGGTTCGGGTTCTGCAATTGGTTCTTCAATGCTTTCGTTTTCAGGTTCGGTTTCCTCAACCGAAGTTTCTGCCGCTGTGGATAAAGGCTCTTCCAATTGCTGAGGCAGATCATTTGCCTGGGTCTGTTCCGTTTCTGGAGGCAGGATGGCAGCTGTTTCATCATTCTGGTCTTTTTTAGAAAGAGGTACCTGTTCTTCAACACCTGCGGATTTTCCCCCACCTCCATCTGATTGTGTCTCTCCAACGCCGGACCCGGCTTCTTTTCTTTCAAGAGCAGCAATGAGAGCCCGTACCTCCTCTGCAGACAGCGCGTTAATCTCGATCGACTGCTGTTCAAGCATCTCGAACTCATTCGATTCCTCTTCCTCTTGCTTGTCGAAAAAAAGAGCATTCATTCCGAACAAACTCCCCACCATCAACAGGTGGATCGTACACGAAATGATCAGACCTGATTTTAAGAAATAGGAATAGTATTTTTTCCGAAATTTTTTTTTCTCTTGCAAAACTATTGATCCTCAAAAACCAATCCTATTTTTTCATGACCCTGATTCTGCAAAAACACCATCATTTCGACAAGCCGGTCATAGGACACTTTCTGATCGGCCTGGATGAACACTTTTTCGGGATCCATGTCTGCAACAAGGGACGGAAACTGGTTCGTGAAGTCCGCCTGCGAATACGTCTTTTCCTTGAAGATAATTTGATCATTGAGGGCAATCCCGACGACCAGAAATTCCTTTTCTACACTGACCGGAAGCTTTTCTGCCCTGGCCCCATCTGCACTTGGTAAATCAATGCCGATGGTCCTGGTCATTGCCGGTGCTGTGACCATGAAAATGATCAATAGCACCAGCAACGTATCAACCAAGGGTGTAATGTTGATTTCAGAAACGAGCTTTCTTTTGCCTCTGCCGCCTGAGGCAGAACCTCCGACACCCATATTATCTTTCCTGAATTGAGTTCTGTTTCATTGGTTGGATTGATTGATCACGAACTCTCAACAAAACACGATTAAGCCTGTTTTATGACGAGCTAAACCGTAACCACCTCAAGTTTGAATTCAAAATTCGAATCAGAATGAATGGATTCAGAATTTTCCGAATTCCTCAGTTTTTTTGTAGCGGCTGATGAGTTCCAGCTGCATCCGGTTTAAGAGGATCATGGTAAAACGATCAAACTTCTGCCCCAAAATCTGGGTCCAGTAGCTAATCATATTGAATGCAGCAGAAGAGGGTATGGCGACAAAGATTCCAAGAGCTGTAGCAACCAGGGCTTCAGATATGGCTGGTGCCACAACAGATAGGTCTGCAGAACCCATGTTCCCAATGGCCGTAAATGCATTGATGATCCCGACCACTGTGCCTAGCACGCCCAGGAAAGGTGCAATGTTGGAAGTGGTTGCAAGTACCGAAAGCAATGTTTCACGGCGCTCTGCCATCTGGTTCCCAACACGACCAACAGTATGATTGATCATGCTATCGAAATCATCCTTCAAAACCTTCATTTGCGAATCCGCAAAATTCAGTTCGGGATAGTCTTTTTCGAATTTTCGTTGAACATTGACGACCTCTTCAAAAACAATCCCGAGGTCATAGTCCACCATACCCCTGCGTTTGTTAATTTCACTGAATTCAATCAGGTCTTCCGCAGAATTAAAGGACTTAACAAAGGCTGCATTTTTTTTGTCCTCCATTTTCAGCTGGAGGATTTTGCTGATGATAATCCCCCAAGTGCATACCGATAAAATGAGTAGCAAACAAAAAATGCTGAGGGTTATTGCACCACCATGCAATATCGCATTTACAAAATCATCAAATGTCATTGAATTTATTGAAGTTTAAACATGTAATCAGTTCGCCGATTGCGGGTCCACCAGTCTTCATGAGATTCGCCAGAAGTCCGTTCCATCTGACATTCTTCACCTCGGCTCACTCCTAAGACTGGAATGTCGCCTTGAAGGGTGTAAAGGGTGGTCAGCAATTTGATCGGAGTTTTCCAGCGCCGTTCTCCCAAGGCTTTGTTGTAGTCGTTGGAAGCACGGATGTCGGTATTGCCCTCAAGTTGGATCGTTATATCCTGGTAATCCACAAGAATAGGTATCAGAAGCTCGTGATTTCTATTAATTTCATCCACGTACCCGTCTATGTTCGAGCGGTCAGTATCGAAATAGCTGGGAGAAATCAGGAGATGATCGAGAATTCCCTCGATATCCCTGCAAAATGCATCTTCGATTTCCAGCCTCCGGTCTCGTTGCAGACGAGCATAGAGCTTGGCTAGGGTCTCACTGAGGAAATTCTTTTCCTGAGCAACGACCTCTTCGACTTTCTTTGCGATTGATGCGATATCCTCTTCACTCACATCTCCTGCTTCTTCAAGGATCTTGCGAACTTCTTCGGCTGATGTGGCGGCTGCAAGTTTCTTCGCAAGTTCTTTGGTCTCCTTGACAATTTTACTGGTTTCTTTCACCACTTCAGCAATTTCCTCTTTGGTGAGAGTCGTGGTTTCCTCCAGGACTTTTGCCAAAAGCTTTTCCTTAATTAGTTGTTTGACTTCTTCCTCATCCAACCCGAGTTTCTTACCTTCAGCTCTAGCTTCCTTGATTATTTTTTCGACTTCCTCTTTACTCACTCCCAATTTTTTGATTAGTACCTCTTTCAGTTCTTTTACAGTCAGTTCTCCTGTTGCCGCTTTAACAATCAGTTCTTCAATTTCATCGGCACTGAGCTTTGAATCTTTTTTGATTTTGCCGGCCACTTTTTCCTTGAAGAGACGTTTCGCTTTCTTCTCAGCCCTTTTCTTAAGAACTTTAGATATCTCCTCTTTCAGTTCTGCTTTGGCCTCCTCGACCTTCTCTTTTTTGACCAGCAGTTCCTTCTTCTCAGCTAGATCTTTAACGGCCAGTTCCTTGATCAGTTTTTTTCTTTGTTCAGCAGCTTTT
>Ga0066868_10000323_pt1 | contig 17985 bp, 13 predicted proteins | sample ETN01SmetaG_FD_65607 | JGI IMG/M metagenome (GOLD analysis project Ga0066868, IMG submission 65607) | Marine microbial and viral communities from oxygen minimum zone, Eastern Pacific Ocean - ETNP2014F12-01SV259 | ecosystem: Environmental > Aquatic > Marine > Oceanic ...
GGGGAGAGTCCTTCGATGGTGGTGACAGCCTTTCCCGAGGCTTCACCCACGGTGATACCGCAGGAGCGGACGGAACGTCCGTCGATGTGGACGGTGCAGGCGCCGCACTGCTCGATGCCGCAGCCGTATTTGGTACCATGCAGTTTGAGGTGGTCGCGAAGTACCCAGAGTAGAGGGATATCCGGATTAATATCTAGTAGGTGTTTTTTTTGATTGATGATAATGCTCAACATTTTTTATCCAGGTTTTATTTTGTTAAAAAAACAATTGGATTTATTAACAAAATTATTTCCAGGACTTCACTTAAAATCTTCCGTGTATTTGGTGTTTCCTGGCAGTCCAAGTTGTGTTTTTTGAGCGTTGATTTGGTATTCCTCATTTTTCAGGAGGAGGTTTTTTCGAGTTGTTAAAGACCCCTGGTCAATGCCTTGAGTTAAGTTTTGGTTGGAGACGTGCAGGAATTCATAATTCGTGTTTTGACTGGAGGTGAACATTTTCCGAAGCCGTTTTGCCTCCAGGGCCATGTTTTTGCTGGCGGCTGCGTTCTGTTCCACCATCGAAGAATTTTCCTGAGTCATCTGGTCCATATCAGAAATGGCCTGATTGACCTGGTTGATTCCACTGGCGTGTTCCTGGGATGCAGCTTCAATGTTGTCCATCATTTCTGAGAATTCAATCACGGCTCTAAGGATTGCTTCAAGGTTTTCGTTGCTTTGATTTTTTAAATTCTGAAGCATTTCTTCGGTTTCTTTCTTCATGCTGCCCAAGGCTTCATCACTTTTCTCGACAAAATCCCTGCCGTTGTTGATGCTTTGTAGGCTGGATTCAATCAGGTTGCCAATTTCTGAAGAAGCCTTAGCGGAACGATGAGCCAGTTTCCGGACTTCGGTTGCCACCACGGCAAAACCTTTCCCGTGTTCTCCAGCACGGGCCGCTTCAACCGAAGCATTGAGGGCAAGCAGGTTGGTCTGAAAAGCAATATCGTTGATCAAAGTGATGATTCCTGAGATTTTTTGGGAGCTTTGGCTGATGGCCGCCATCGCTTCCACGACACGGGTATTGGTTGTCTGCAGTTCATCCAGTATCCGTTCATTGGTTTCAATAGTCCGGTGGACGGCTTCGAGGAGGCTTTCACGGCTCGAATCGACGGTTCCGCGTGTGTTGCGAACCAGGCTGGATGCGTTCTTGGCTTCGTCGGCATTGTTCTGGACGATGCTCGACATCTCTTCCATCGAAGCCGCGGTTTCCTCCAGAGATGAACTCTGACGTTGGGTTCGATTCGACAATTCATTGTTAGCATCAGCTATTTCCTTGGAACCTTGATCGATCATCATTACCATCTCGCTCACCGGCCTGGTGATCAACCTGCGAATCAGAAAAATCGTCAGTGGACTTAAGAGCAACAAAACGGCAAAGCTAAAGATCAGGGCCGTGGTCAGAAGTTCCCACTCCAATTCCTGAAGTTGATGCTTGCTCCAGAGGATGCCGATGAATCCTCCCACTTCTTCCCCTGGAAGAATAGCAGGTTTGAATATCACCAAAGAATCCTCGAATTCTTTGATGAAACTTTCTCCCTCACTCAAATCCTTAAAGTTCTTTTTCAGGATTTGTTTCAAAGCCGGGGTGTCCTCGCTTTTCCTGATCTCGTAAACATCATTCTTTTCTAAGTCAAAAGCCTTGAGTAGAATCAGGTTTTCTTCAGAAGTAGCGACGAAAGCTTTCACCTTTTTCCCAATGATGCGGCCATCACCTAAATGAAGAGCCGGAGCCATTTCACTGGCCATTAAACTCGTCAGCCTTTCATGGCGTTCAATGAACTGACTTTCTGCATAACCGCTTTGCATCCGAATCAGCACAAAGGAGAGGGCGGCAAGGGAGATAAGCGCTCCGATCATCACAAATAACGCAAGTTGGAGGTCAATTGTCAGACGATTTTTTGTCATCAGGAAGCCTTATTCAACGATGATATTTGTTACTTTTGACATCACTGGCGGATCGTGTGGAACGTGGGAATAGTCACCAAATACCGCCTGAAGTGTATGTTTCCCAGCAGGTAATTTAACAAAAATCTCTGTCTGGCCCAGGCTTAGGTGAAGGTGTTTATTGCTGATGGCTTTATTTGGATTGGGAGTAGCAGCATCGATGATCAGATGGTGGTGCCCGGTGTCCGGCCAGTCTGCCAGCGCGGGAGCGATTCCCATTTCTGAGGTCAGTCCAAATTGAACCAGAAAGGGGCTTTTTACCGTCTGACCCTCTTCTAGATTGATGAAATAAACCTTGGTTCCTTCTACGGAAGGGGTTTCTCCAGCCTGGATCACAATTGAAACACAAATCCAAATTAAACTACTTAAGACTAGAGTTCTTAATAATAAATTATGTTTTAAATTCAGCATTTTACTCATGGAAAAAGGTTTCTAAACAGAAGGCATGAGCCCATATCTGACTTGTTGAGTCAAGCTTTAAGTTAAAGTTCTACTCGATCGATTATTGGGTGACGAATGGATACATGAATATTATTACAAATAAAAGAGATCAAAAAGAAAAATTTAATTTTTATAAAATCATGATTAATAAAAAGATAAATTCATTTTTCTTGAATTTTCAAATGAGTAATGGATGATTAAAAAAATGTGTTGGAAACAAACTTATCAAGGAGCTAAATGATTGAACTTACCATCAACAACAAAAAGCATCAGGTTGATGTGGAAGCAGATACTCCTCTTCTGTGGGTTCTAAGGGACACCCTAAACCTGACGGGGACCAAATACGGTTGTGGGATTCAACAATGTGGAGCCTGCACGGTGCTTATCAAGGGACGTCCGGTTCGTTCCTGTGGAGTGACGATAGAAGAAGTTGCTGGGAAGGAAATCACAACGATCGAAGGGCTTTCCGAAGATAACAGTCATCCTGTCCAACAGGCATGGATCGCAGAAGAAGTTCCTCAATGCGGATACTGCCAATCCGGTCAAATTCTTAGTGCTGTCTCCCTACTTAAACGGAAACCGAACCCATCGGATCAGGACATCGATCGAGGGATGCTCAATCTCTGCCGCTGCGGAACCTACGTTCGGGTCAGAAAAGCCATCCATCGTGCAGCAGAAATGACGAAGGAGGCCTCATGAAAAATACAAACATGAACCGACGTACCTTCTTGAAGGTGACAACCATTGCTGGTGCAGGGATGTTGGTCGGATGCAGTTACCAGTCCAATCCAAACCTCAGTACTCCAATGGCCAAAACGGAGGATTTAGGATTGTTCATCCGAATATCCAAGGACAACAGCATCACCATTATCAGCCCAACTTCAGAGATGGGGCAAGGTACTCATACGGCCCATGCGATGATCATTGCAGAGGAACTGAATGCTGAATGGGAAAACATCAAAGTGGTCACCACTCACACCATTCGTTCTGAATACAATACAAGTTCCGATGTATCCACAGGTGGTAACCGTGGAATCAGAATGTGGTGGGACCGGCTTGCAGAAATAGGAGCAGGAACTCGTGAGATACTTATTGAGGCTGGCGCCAACAAAATGGGGGTCTCTGTCCAAGAATGTGAAGCCAAAAACGGTTTTGTCCTCCATCAGCCAAGCAACCGAAAATTGAGCTATGGGCAACTTGCTGAAGCTGCCTCCAAACTGGACCCTCCTTCAAGTCCAAGATTGAAATCAAGAGATCGGTACCGTTTTGTCGGAAAACCGATGTCACGAATTGACACTCCACAAAAGGTCAACGGCAGTGCACTTTATGGCACCGATGTCCGCCTTCCAGGAATGCTTTATGCGGCTGTCAGCCAGTCCCCTTTTTTTGGAGGAAAGGTCACTACTTTTGATAAGAATGCTGCAATGTCTGTGAAGGGCGTGGTAGCTGTTTTGCCAATCACTCATGGGATTTCTGTAGTTGCAGATTCTACCTGGCATGCTCAAAAGGGATTAGAAGCATTAAAAGTTCAATTCGAAGGTGGAAAAACACATAATTTAGGCAGCGAAGAGCTTGAACAGCTTTTCACTTCCACCTTGGATGAAATGGGAAAAGCTGAAGTTGAGGGGAAAAACACACTGGATCTGGATTATGAAATCCAATTCCTAAGTCATGCTGCGATTGAGCCGATGAATTGTACGGCTTCGGTCTCTGAAACTTCTTGCGAAGTCTGGGCTCCTTTTCAGTTTCAGTCCAATGCATTGAGCAAAATCAAGGATACGACGGGACTCTCTGAAGATCAGATCAAGGTTCACACGACCTATGTTGGAGGCGGTTTTGGAGGAAGATTTAGATTGTGGGGAGAAGATTTTGTGGAACAATCCGTCGTTCTTTCAAAGGAGTTAGGACAACCGGTTCAGGTTTTCTGGTCCCGTGAAGAAGACATTCAGCACGACTATTATCATCCTACCAGCAGAAGCCGCTTCCAGATCAGCCTTGGAGAGGATGGTATGCCCAGGAAATGGGAAAACCAGCAAGCTGCAGGATCACAATGGGTACAAAATAGTCCAATTTTGAACATGATCGATGTAAACCCCATGGCATATTCGAGTAGTGCACACTCGGGATTGTCCAGTTCTTTAGCTTCTGTCTTTGCTCCAAAATTCAAACCTCATTATGATCTTGAGGGAGTGAATTTTGATCACACATCAGTGGATTTGGAGATTCCTTTAGGTTGGTGGCGTTCCTTCATGTTTCAAAATACGTTTTATCTCGAAAGTGCAATTGATGAATCCGCACATCTTGCGGGAGATGACCCCTTTGAGTATCGAATGAAACTGCTGAAGAATAGCCCAAGATTCAAGAAAGCTTTGGAACAAGTTGCAGAGGATTCGAACTGGAGCAGTCCGCTGTCTGAAGGACACGGCAGGGGGATTTCAATATGTAATTTTCAGGGGAGTGTTTGCACAGAAGTTGCAGAAGTTTCCGTGAATAAGCGGGGTAAATTGGTGGTACACAATGTCGATTGCGTTATTGATGTTGGAAAGTACGTCAATCCTGATACTTTGAGAGCTCAGGTTGAAGGTTGTGTCATTTGGGGTATTTCGATTGCGACCCAAGAAGAGATCACCTTTAAAAACGGAATGGTGGAGCAGAGCAACTATGACGAATACAAGATTGCAAGGATGAAAGATGCTCCAACTATCAATGTCCGAGTTATGGATAGCAATTACGAACCTACTGGTTCAGACGCCGGATTGCCCCCAACACCACCAGCCATCACCAACGCCATCTTTGCTGCTACTGGGAAACGCATACGTAAATTACCCATTGGAAAACAAAAATTAGCCTAAACTTTAATTTTATCGAACTCAGAAATAGTGAAGAAAAGTTTTGAATTTAGTGAAGAAAAGTTTTTATTTAATTTAAAACAAAATTGAGATGCCTACAGGTTTACAAGAAATAAACCGCAGGAATTTCATCAGAGTCACTTCCATTGGTACTGCAACCATGCTGGTGGGTTGCAGGATTCATTCTCCCCCTAAAATCAGTAGCCTAGATGAAAAATTTGAAAATTTAGGCTTATTTGTCCGTATTTCAAAGGACAACAAAATAACCATTATTAGTCCGGTTTCAGAAATGGGCCAAGGAACCCATACTGCCCATGCAATGATTATTGCTGAAGAATTAGAATGTAATCTCCAAGACATCAAGGTGATCACAGGATCACATAATGATATATACAGGAGTAGTATAGGTGCGCAATTTACAGGAGGTTCAAATGGAATTCATGTTTGGAAAGAGCTTTTAGCCAATATAGGTGCCGGATCTAAAGAATTACTTCTCCAGTCTGGGGCGGAATTCATGAATGTAAGACAAGATGAATGCATTGCAGAAAACGGGATAATAAAACATGTCCATACAGGAAATACCATTAAATATGGAAATTTAATTGATATTGCCTCAAAACTCGAATTCCCTAAATCCCCTAAACTCAAATCACCCAACGAATATCAAATAATCGGAAAAAAGATTAAACGCTTAGATACTTCATCCAAAGTTAACGGAAAAATCATATACGGTACGGATATCAGATTGCCTGGTATGAGATTTTCAATGATTAAACAGTCACCAGTATTTGGCGGATCATTGGAAGTTCTCAATCAAGCAGAAGTCATGTCACTTAAAGGTGTTGAAGACATCATAGAAATACCGAATGGGGTCGCAATCGTTGCAGATTCTACATGGAATGCAATTAAGGGGGCAGAATGCTTAAAATTTAACTACCATGGAGGGAATTCTGAAGGGATCAATAGTCAAATTATTGGAAAAAAATTTGATGAGACTCTAAATAAAATTGGAAAAAAACAATTAAAAGGGGAAAATATATTAGAACTGGAATATGAAACTCCTTATCTCAGTCATGCCGCGATAGAACCAATGAATTGTACTGCTTTTGTTACAGATCAGAAATGTGAAATTTGGGCTCCAACTCAAGCTCAAACTTGGACATTAGAAAAAGCTAAAAAAATTACAAGATTGAGTGAAAAAAACATTATCATTCATACTATGCCCATTGGAGGTGGTTTTGGAAGAAGGTTGGAAGTTGATTTCGTGGAACAAGCTTTGATTGTATCCAAAGCAATCAAAAAACCTGTACAGATTTTATGGAGCCGTGAAGAAGATATTCAACATGGTTATTATCATTCTGGTAGCAAGAGTCGTTTCCAAATATCTTTGGATAAAGATGGACAACCCAAACAATTGATGAATCAATTTGTCAAACCTTCACATTGGTATCGTCGTTACAAATTATTTTCAATGCTGGATTTTGACCCATTCAGTCATTATCAAACAGCACATACTCATTTTATTAATAAAAAGTTCTCCACCAAATTTGGAGTAAAACATTATTATGATATAGAAAACGTAGATGTAAAATACGAGCATGTCGACTTCGGAATTCCAAATGGTTTTTGGAGAACAGTTTTTTTAAGCAATAATTTCTTTCTTGAAAGCGCTATAGACGAGTGTGCATTCTTATCAAAATCCGACCCTTTAGAATATAGAAAGAAATTGATTTCTAATCATCCACGATTAATTCATGTCTTAGACAAATTAAATACGGTTTCCAATTGGAGTGAAAAATTACCAGACGGAAAGGGGAAGGGAATCGCTCTTACACAAATGATAGGTAAGGGAATTGTCGCCTCTGTTGTTCAAGTCGCAATCGGGAAGAGAAACAAACTTAAAATTGAAAAAGTTGACGTCGTTGTAGATTTCGGAAAGATCATTAATCCTGATATAGTCCTTTCACAAGTTGAAGGATCCGTCGTAATGGGAATATCGGTAGCACTCAAGGAAGAAATAACTTTCCATGATGGTCGTGTTTCGCAATCAAACTATGATGATTATAAAATTGCGAGAATGAAAGTTTGCCCGGAAATCAATGTGACTATCATTGAAAGTGATGAAGATGTTAGGGGAATTGACGGTTCTTTGATGCCAATTCCTCCAGCTATCACCAACGCCATCTTTGCAGCAACGGGAAAAAGGATACGTAAACTTCCGATTGGAAAGCAGAAACTGGTCTAAAGAAGTTCTTATGGTTCAGGCCATTGCCGAAGTGATGTCCTGAATTTTAATCTTGGAGTGGTATCAAGGCTGAGTCTTTCCAAGAGTTCCCACCGTTGCTAAATTCCATAAATTCATTTACTGCCTTAAGCGGAAACCGGTATGGAAGATCCAGAGGGTTATGGAGAGGTTGAGGGCGGTAAAGAGGAAAATCACGATGACGCAAAGCCCTGGATCGACATCGGTGATCCCGTAAAAACCATAACGCAGACCATTGTTCATGTAGACGAAGGGGTTGAACACAGAAACGTTTCTCCAAAAAGGAGGGAGCATTTCCAGGTTGTAGAAAATCCCTCCGAGGAACGAAAGCGGGGTGATGACAAAATTTGGCATCAGCGTCAACTGTTCGAAGGAATTGGCCGCCAAACCGATGACGAACCCGAACAATGCGAAGGAAAGGGTGGTGATGAAAGCGAAAAAAAGACAAAACAATGGGTGCTTCATGGTGAGATCGACATAAAACAGGGAAACCAGAAAGATGATCACCGCGATGATGAAGGCTCGGGTGGTTGCCGCCAGCACGTAGCCCAGGCAGATTTCAAAATAGGAGAGGGGTGCGGTCAGCAGTTCATAAATCACTCCAGTCCATTTTGGGAAATAGATTCCGCTTGAAGAAGCCGTCAGGGAATTGGTCGTAAGTGAAAGCATGATCAACCCGGGCATGATGAAAGCCCCATATGAGACTCCTTGAAGTTCATCGATGTTCGACCCGACGGCGGCTCCGAAAACCACGAAATAAAGGGTTGTCGTGATCACTGGTGAAATAATGGTCTGGCCTATTACTCTGGAAGTTCGCGTCATTTCTTTGAGGTAGACGGTCCAGATCCCAATCAGATTGATCTTCATGTCATTCTTTGTTGCTGAACAATTCGAAAAATATATCTTCCAGACTCATACCGGAATATTTGTTCATCAAATCCTCTTTTTCTTCCACCAATTTAATCGAACCCTCTGAGATAAAGGCGATTCGGTCGGAATGCTTTTCTGCCTCTTCCAGATAATGGGTTGTGAGTACGATCGTCATCCCGCCCTTTCTTAATTCATGAACCATCTCCCACATGCTCTTACGCAGTTCCACATCGACTCCTGCAGTAGGTTCGTCCAGGAAAAGCAGTTTGGGCTCGTTCATCAGGGCCTTGGCGATGGAGAGCCTGCGCTTCATTCCACCGGAAAGGGCCATCACCTTGTTGTCCTGCTTGTTCCACAGTGAAAGGTCCCTCAGAACTTTTTCAAAGAAATCAGGATGATGTTTTTTGCCAAAATAACCTCGTGCAAAACGGATTGTCTGATAAACCGTGGAAAAGGGATCGAGTGCAATTTCCTGGGGCACCAGTGCCAGTTTTGAGCGGGCTTCCCGGTAATCTTTCCAGGCGTCAATGCCATTCACCAGGATCCTGCCCGAAGTAGGCTGGACCATACCACAGATGGTCCCGATCAGGGTTGTTTTGCCGGCTCCGTTCTCACCCAAAAGCGCGAGAATTTCACCTTCTGTTACTTCCAGGCTGACATGGTCGAGGGCTTTCGTTCCGTCTCCATAAATTTTGGAGACGTCTTGGACTTCAAGTACCAGATTCATTTGTAAAACATAGGAGTAAGAAAGAAAGCTGAGATTTTAGTTCTCAAACAGTTCATATGATGAAGGGATCCTGAACTGGATCATGATTCAATATCTTGGTGCATTCGATTATACGCAGAGGGGGCAGGAGGGATCCATTTTTCAAGAGAACTTGATTCCGGGCTGAAAATTTCTACTTTGAGGGGAAAGCACTGAGCATGATCGGAAGAATGTTCTTCAGAACAGTCTCCTCCAGGGCAGGAGGAAAGTCCGCAGAGCAAATCGATTTCTGCAAACAATTCCAGGTAGTCACCGGGCCTGACAGGACTTGCTTTCATGAAATACTGATGGGTATCCAGGGTGAATCCGGTGCACATGAAGACGTTGAGGACATCATGCACATATTTTTCGGCTTCTGTTGAGGAGCAATCCTTAAATTTTGATAGTGCCCGTATGAGATTCGAATGACAGCAGTGATGGTAATCCACACGTGATAAAAGTTTGGCCGTATAGGGATCGCAACGGGTTCCAATCACGTCATGAACCGAAGCTCCGTCTTCGTCAAACCCATACCAGTCCAGGCTGTCATGGGTAATGGTGATCAATGGACGAAGGTAAGGAAATGAGGACCACATTCGATCTCCTGTGGAAAGATGGGTCCCATGAAGAGCACGGGTCTTGCCGGAATAGAATTTTTCTGCAAGATTTTCCTTGGCCCATAAGTTGAGGTCTCCTACTTGAGGGCCTTCATGACTGATGATTCTGAAGAAATGCCCGGCCGGAACCTCGAAGCACTCGGCTTCACGTGGAGGAACGATCACCTCATCGTCTAGAGTCAGGCTTCCCCGGATGGATTGAAGCAGGTCAATTTGATTTGGCGGAAGTGCGGAGGGGGCGTAGCATATGACGGGTTTCTTGGCACGCCGTTCATTTGCATCGACAGGTTCATTGCTTGGGTTTTTTATTTTCAAGGGTTCCTGGAGGTCTCAAAAAGCAATTAAGGACATGGATACTATTTTTCAGTTGCACTGGATTAGAACCGAAGAATTATTTCTTCATTCAGCGATCACAATCAAACTCTAATCGATGATGGAAAATTGTTTTGTAGGCATGAAATTATTCTTTTTACGATACTATTTTTTCATTTTCCCATGGACCTGACTAACAAACATTTGACTTGGACCTCTTAATCAGGGCATATCAATCCAGTCATCCCATTCTTCTATTTGTTTATCTAAGAAATAGCCTGGGCGCCTCATGGATTTTTCCAATTCTGTTTCAGATCCCCTACTCGAACCCTTTAAACTCAAAAATTTAATACTCAGAAATCGTGTGATGTCGACCAGTCATGCCTGTGGATTGGGTGATTTCAATCACATGCCTGGAGAAACCTATCAACGGTATCATCTAGAGAAGGCTAAGGGAGGGCTTGCCCTGACGATGTTTGGTGGTTCGTCATACATTGCTGAAGATTCCCTCTGGTCTTCAAATCAGCTGAATGTTTCAGTCGATTCCGTCATTCCTTACCTTCAACAATTCTCAGACAGGATCCATGCTGAAGGGGCAGCAATCATGATCCAGATGACGCATCTTGGTCGTCGTGCTGAAACCTATACCCAAAACTGGTTGCCTACCCTGGCACCTTCGGTCCTGCGTGAGACGGGTCATCGGTCCATACCCCGAGAGATAGACCGCCATGATATCAACAGGATCGTCAAAGCTTTTGGAGATGCTGCGGTGCGAGCGGAAAAAGGTGGTTTGGACGGTTTGGAAACCATGTCACACGGTCACCTCATCGGACAGTTTCTCTCTCCCTTCACCAACAGACGAACCGATGCATTTGGAGGAAGTCTCGAAAACCGATGCCGATTCGCCCTGATGGTGCATGAGGAAATCCGTAATCGGGTTGGTCCCGACTTCATCATCGGTATCCGTATGAGCATTGACGAAAGTGAGGGAGGAGGTTCAACTTTCGAAGAATCACTTGAGATTGCAAGTGTTTTTGAGAGAGAAGGCCTCTTCGATTTTTTCAATTTGAGTTTTGGACGGATCGATACGGAGTTGGCCCTAGCCAATGAATGCATGCCGGGAATGGCGATGCCTGGTGCACCATGGTTGGATCGGGTTGCTTCCTTCAAAAAGGAGGTTGGGTTGCCGGTTTTTCATGCAGCCAAAATTTCGGACATTGCCACGGCAAGGTATGCCATCCGGGAAGGACTCTTGGACATGGTGGCCATGACGCGCGCGCATATTGCGGATCCTCAGATTGTCAACAAGATCAAACGTGGTGAGGAAGATCGCATACGCCCCTGTGTTGGGACATCACACTGCATGGGAGACCGTCGCCCAACCTGCATCCATAACCCTGCCGCAGGTCGTGAACGTTTCTGGCCCCAGACCCTGGAAAAGACCCCGGGTCCAATTCACAAAGTGGTAGTGGTAGGAGGAGGACCCGCAGGATTGGAAGCAGCCCGTGTTTGTGCTGAACGAGGACATAAGGTGAAACTTTTTGAGGCTGCCGATGCACTCGGGGGACAACTCCGTCTGGCAGAGAGGAGCGATTGGAAACGTGATCTTAATGGGATTGTAGAATGGCGCAAACAGGAACTAGAACGACTAAATGTTGATGTTTGCCTCAATTCCTATGCAGAGGTCGAGGATGTGATGTCTGAATCTCCCAGCATCGTGATTATAGCAACGGGTGGGATCCCAAACCTGGAAGGGTTTCAAGGATCCGAGCACTGCATCAGCAGTTGGGATGCAATCAGTGGCAATGCTTCACTCGGAACTAGGGTTATCATTTACGATGGCACGGGGCGTCAGGCTGCACCAATGGTCGCCGAACGTTCGAAACATGCCGGAAAAACGGTTCACTATGTCATGTTGGATGAAGTTCTCGCAAAAGAACTTGTTTATGCGGAACGGGTCATTTGGAGGAAACGATTTGCAGAAGAGGGTATTTTACCCCATGCCGAATTAAGCCTCGTGTCTGTTGAACGATCCGGAAACAATCTGCTCGGGATTTTCGCACATGAATTGACAGGCGAAATTTTGCGGTTTGAAGGAGATTCCGTGGTGATAGAATACGGGACAGTTCCAATTACCGATCTTTATGATGGGTTACAAGATTTGTCTTCGAACAAGGGGGTTATGGAAACTTCTGCTCTGATTCAAGGCTTTCCGCAACCCGGTTTGAAAGATGAAGGATTTGCACTATTTCGAATAGGCGACGCTTTGTCCAGTCGTGACATTCCGTCTGCAATGTTTGATGCGTTGAGACTTTGTCATTGTCTTTAATCCTTTCCCAAAGAATTAACTCGGATGAAACTATTGGGAAAGCAATTTAAAAAAAGGGATTGAAAATGGATCATTCTAAGGACACCACGGCCATTCTGATGGAGGCCTTTGATGTCAACAGGACCGGGGTCATGTTATGGGACCCTGATGACGTTCTGTTATACATAAATAAGGAGACTCAGGAACTCATTTCAAGTCTAGGTGGTAAATTAGATGTTGGCATCAAATTCAGTGAATTCACTCAGAGTCTGTTCGATTCTAAAACGTTTACTTTGGAACATTATGAAAAAAGAAAGGAAATCAGAAAACTGGCAAGAGAGACGGGCAATTCTCAGGAGTTAACCATTCTTTCTCCTAAGGGCAGTTGGGTTCAGGTAAGGGATACCCCGGTTTCGAATGGTTATATCCTTCAGTTCAATACAGATATCTCTGAAGTGAAAAAAGTCGAATTGGAATTGGCCGAGAACAAGCAAAGGTATTCGGCTATGATGGAAGCCTTGTCCAGTTTTGCCTATGAATGGGATGCGGAAACGGATCAAATTTTTTTTTCTGAGGATGTAAAAAAGTTGAATTTACCGACTAATCTGATTGCTTCTGAAACTTCAAAACAAATTCTGAATTTAATGCATCCAGATGATGTTGATCATTATCTTTTGGAAATACAGAAGCATTTGAAAAATGAAACCCAGGGTTTTATTTCTGAATACCGAATTCCATCTGATGAAGGGGAATGGCGTTGGTTTCTTCAAAGAGGTAGAGGAATCATGGATGATTCAGGTCATGTTATGAAAATGTATGGGTTGATTCAAGATATCCACGAAGAAAAATTAAAATCTGAGGAACTTAAAAAAACTGATTTACGACTGGATGACATTCTTGAAAATGTTTCAAATACAATTGTCATTTGGGATGGAGAAAAAAAATTATCAAAGATCAATAATGCGGGTCAGGAAGTTTGGAGAAAAATTTTTGGAGTTGAAGCAAGAATAGGAATGGATTTCAAGGACTTTGCTTTTCAAGCAGTTAAAAAAAAGGGATTTTTTGAAATTCCAGAAAATGAAGATATAAATACTTGGGCGGACAAAGAATTTGATCATCAGTTTAATCAAGTTTCGACACAATTCGAATTAGAGGGAGAGGATGGAACTTGGTACCGTGGTATCCGATCAAAAATGAAAGATGGTGGTTATATTTCCATCGGGAGTGATATCACAGAACTCAAACAACATGAAAAAGAACTTGAAGAACAAAAGGAAATGTATGGGTTCATGGTGGAGGCGATCAATGGGGTGGTGTTTGATTGGGATTTGGAAAACAAACAAATCGATTATTCCATCAATCCGAATCAGGCATTGATTCCCGCCCAGTTTTTAGACGCATCAAACGATCCAGATGTTTTTAAATTCATTGATATCAAAGACCATCAAAGATTTAAAGAGACTTTGGTGAAACATTTCAAAAAAGATTCGGAAGTTTTAGAATTCGAAACCAGAGTCATCAATGACAGCAATCAATGGGAATGGCATCGGATCAGGGGCAAAGCACGATGGAATGATCAAAACCGTGCAATCCGGATGATCGGGTTGATAGAAAATATAGATAAGGAAAAACAACTGAGGGAAAGATTGGATTCGGCAGAGAAAATTCTTGCTGATGCGATGGATAATATTCCAGTAGGAATATTGATTTGGGATGAACAAGACCGATTAGTCTCATTTAATCAAATCATGAAAAATAATTTTAAAAAATACGGTGTAGATATTTATCAAGGGGTGGAATTTCGTCCAACTATTAAAAAATATATTGACAATGATGGTTTTGATTTTGATACGGGCATCAATAAAGAGGCCTTATTGAATCAGATGATTGAAAAAAGATCGAAAGTAACAAACAGAGATACTAGGAAAGTCAAACTAAGCGATGGGGTTCATTATCAAATTGCCGACACAAGGCTCTCAAATGGAGGTTTGATCAGTATTTTTTCAGACATTACTGAACTGAAAGAAAGAGAGGAAGATTTAACCTTAAATAATGAAAAATTATTAAATGCCAGGGAAGAGGCTCACAATGCCAACCAGGCTAAGAGCCAATTTTTGGCCAACATGAGTCACGAATTAAGAACCCCCTTGAATGCCGTGATTGGTTTGACGGAGATGCTCAAAGAGGATGCTGAGGATGATGAGAATGAGGATTATTTGGAGCCTCTGGACCGCATTCATAATGCCAGCAAGCATCTGCTGGCCTTGATCAATGACATTCTGGATTTATCCAAAATCGAAGCGGGCAAGATTGAATTGTATGAGGAGGAGTTCAGTCTGGCAAGAATGGTGGAAGACATTATTCAAACCACCCAACCCCTTGCAGACAAGAATTCAAACCGGATTGAAGTTCAGATGGATGACGATCTTGACAGGATTTATGCTGACCAGACCCGAGTCCGGCAGATCATCCTCAATCTGATTTCCAATGCATGTAAGTTCACAGAAAAGGGGGAAGTCCGAATTGAAGTCCAAAAAATCCTGGAAGTGGAATCCGACCGAATCGAAATCAGCGTCAATGATACAGGCATCGGCATGAATGAGGAGCAGAAACAGCGACTCTTTCAGGCCTTCACCCAGGCAGACAGTTCGACCACAAGAAAATATGGAGGGACCGGTTTGGGGTTGACCATCACCCGTCAGTTAAGTCGTCTGATGGGGGGGGATGTGACCGTTGAGAGTGAATTGGGGAAAGGAACAAAATTCACGGCATCCCTGCACTTGAGAAAAGGAGTAAAACCTAATCCTGAGGATGCTTCTTTGAAGAGCAAAAATTCTTCCGAGGATTCTCTGAACAAAGATGGATCCTTCAGAAGGATTCTTATCATCGATGATGATCCAACGGTACGGGAATTGATGCGCAGGCAGTTGGAGCGGGATGGTTTTGAAGTCCATTCCGCATCCGATGGTAAAGACGGTATCAATAAGGCCCGGTCACTTAAACCGGATTTGATCACACTTGATATTTTGATGCCGGATCTGGATGGCTGGTCCGTGCTTCGTTCCCTCAAGGCCGATCCTGAAGTTTCATCGATTCCAGTGGTGATGGCTTCGATCCTGGATGAGAAAAACAAAGGCTTTTCGCTGGGGGCAGCGGATTATCTCTCCAAACCTGTAGAACGTGAACGACTGATCCAGTCGATACGGGGGTTGATTGGAGAAGGAGACGGACAAAAGGTGATGCTGGTGGATGATGATCCCGACATGCGCCTCAGTGTGCGGGAAGCACTTTCCCGCTCTGGATATGAGGTTTTGGAAGCTGAAAATGGTTCCGCTGCCTTTTCTCTCCTTTCCAAAGAAGGGGTTGTACCGGATATCATTCTGTTGGACCTGATCATGCCGGTCATGAACGGTTTTGAATTTCTGGAAAAATTCAGGAATGACCTGCAAAGCCAAATTCCGGTCATTGTCATCACCAGTGCGGACCTGACCGATGAGGAAAAACAGTACCTCTCCGGAGAAGTGGTTCGGGTTCTTCAAAAATCCGATATCGGCAATTCACAAATCATCAATGAGATAAAAAATTTCTTTCATTCGCCCAAATGAAACCATCATGAAAAAAATTCTCTACGTCGAAGACAATGAAGACAACATCTATATGTTGACCAAGAGGTTGAAAAAGAAAGGTTTCGAAATTTCTGTTGCCAATGACGGAAATGAGGGGGTACGTCTGGCTAAAGCGGAACAACCCGACCTGATCCTAATGGATTTAAGCCTTCCTGAGCTTGACGGTTGGGAAGCAACTCGTCTGATCAAGAATGATGATGAGACCAAGCAAATTCCAGTGATAGCCCTCTCGGCCCATGCAATGAAGGAACATATGGACAAAGCGATTGAAGCTGGATGTGACGATTATGATACCAAGCCGGTGGACATCAAAAGGCTGCTGGGGAAAATCGGGAAATTTCTGGATCCGTAATGGCCAAATACAATCCAAAGATTCTGGTGGTTGATGACAATGAAGACAACCGCTATACCCTCCAAAGGCGTCTGAAGAAAGACGGTTTTTCAGAAATCGTCTTGGTCAATGGGGGGCAGGAAGCCTTGGACATCGTCTATGAGGAAACTTTTGATTTAATCCTCCTGGACTTGATGATGCCCGACATCAGCGGGTTGGAAGTGCTTCAGCAAATAAAGTCCGATCCAGACTTGAGGCATATCCCGGTGATCATGGTCACTGCCAGTGATGATGTGGACAGCGCAGCAGAGTGTATTCAGTCAGGAGCAGATGACTATATCACCAAGCCGATCAATGCAACATTGCTCAATGCTCGGGTCTCCTCCAGCCTGGACAAGAAGAGGGTGCGTGATCTGGAAGCCAGTTATCTGGGCCGGGTCGAAGAGGAGAAGAAGAAGACTAATGACCTACTCCACTCGGTGCTTCCAAAAGGAACCGTCGGAGAAATTAAATCTGCTTCCAATATCGGTCCCAAACGCTATGACAATGTCGCCATCCTCATTTGTGACCTGGTGGGCTTCACCCCATTTTGTGAACAGAATTCCCCTGAAAGGGTGGTGGAAACCCTTCAGGATGTTTTTGAAGGATTCGAGTCTGCAATCGAGGAAACCGGGATGGAAAAGATCAAAACCGTCGGGGATGCGATCGTCGCCACTTCCGGGATCCTTGGAGACAACCATGAGCCGGTCATGAGCGCAGTCGAATGTGGTTTTCTATTCAGGGAAAAGGCGAATGCCATGAATCCTCCGTGGGATGTTCATGTTGGCATTCATTATGGACCGGTGGTTGCGGGAATCGTAGGCCGTCAGTCACTCCAGTTCGATATGCTTGGGCATACTTTGAATACCGCCTTCCGTATCTGTGATACCACCGAAAAAAACGAAATCCTGATCTCGAATGATGCCTGGATGACGGTTCGTGGTAAATTAAAAGGAAAATCCCGTGGAATTTTGGAACTCAAGGGTGAAGTCCATGTCGAACTTTTGGAATGTCTTGGATTGAGAACCCAGCAATGACTGAATCAAGACAGCAGTTGTTTTTACAGGAATTAATGGATTTTTTGCTGTTTGAATTCTTTTCAGGACAATCGAAGGTGCAACCATGATTGAAACAGTTATTGAATGTCATTCAACTGACTCAGCATGATTCAAAAAACCTTCGGCGACAGGAATTTACTGTTTTTCCATAAGACTCTTGGGGTTTCAAAGAACATTTTCATTTTGGAAAAAACAGGCAACAAGTTGAGACGATTCCTTTTTCAAGGGTTCAAGGACTGGTTTTTCGATGCGGCATTTTTCCTGGGTATTTGAGCATCGGTCTGCAAAGGGACATCCTGGTGGAGGGTCAATGGGGGTTGGAGGATCTCCTTTGAGAATCATTCGCTCTTTTCTCTTTCCTTTTTTTATTGAAGGCAATGCTGAAAGCAGAGAATGAGTGTAGGGATGTTTGGGGTTTTCAAATACGGACCGGGTCGGACCAATTTCTACAAGATTTCCCAAATACATCACCCCAATCCTCCTACTCATGTAGCGTACCACACTCAGGTCATGGGAAATGAATAGGTAGGTCAGGTTGTATTCT
>Ga0066868_10000339_pt1 | contig 17504 bp, 17 predicted proteins | sample ETN01SmetaG_FD_65607 | JGI IMG/M metagenome (GOLD analysis project Ga0066868, IMG submission 65607) | Marine microbial and viral communities from oxygen minimum zone, Eastern Pacific Ocean - ETNP2014F12-01SV259 | ecosystem: Environmental > Aquatic > Marine > Oceanic ...
TCCCAACCGAAATGGTCGAGTACATATTGGCGTCCATAACCAGCCCGGCGCTCCACGTCCTGAGGGCGACCCAGGATTCGAGTGATTTCGTTTTTCAGGCCACCGACATCGCCGTAGGTCACGATCGAGCCGAGGTCGTTCTGGTGCACGAAATCGGCTAACCCACAGCGGTCGGTGGCGATAATGGGCGTCCCGCAGGCGAGCGACTCCAGCAGGGTGATGGCGAACATTTCATATGCGGAGGGCAGCACATACACGCTGGCTGCCTGATAGGCCTGCAGCTTGTCGTCCCCATCCAGATAGCCGGTGAAGCGCACCTGACCCTCTATTCCCAGTACCTGCACCTGGCGCTTGACTTCCGGCAGGTAACCATCGTCCGGGCCAACAATGACCAGCACTGTCTGCGGTGATGCCCGGCACAGCAGCTCGAAACTCGAAACCAGAAAATCAACTCCTTTGATTTTGTTCACGCGCGCCAAAAAAAGCACGATGGGCACGCCCTCCGGGATGTCAAAGCGCGCACGGAAACCGTCGGCTGGCGGAAGCGACCGATATTGCTCCAGATCCACACCGTTAGGCAAAATGGCGACTCGCTCCGGCTCCACGCCCAGCTCGATGAACTGTTCCCGTTCCATCTCGTTGAGCGCGTGCAAGCGCGCCGCGTTGCGCAGAATACGCTGTCCAACGGACTGATCGTACAGAATCTTGAGCGCGTGTCGCCCCATGATGCGCGGCAGACCGCCCTGCGCGGTGAGCACGAAAGGCACGTCCAACTTTTCCATCCGCGGCAGCGCGACCGCATTCTGATAAGAACGAAACTCGTGCAGATGGGCAACATCCGCCCGGCGCAGGGCTGCGTGCAGCCGACGACCAAAACCGAGCGGAAAGAAGGCCCGTTTCCAAGCGAGATGGTTGCTCAGGTTTCGCACGCGATGGATTTCCACACCGTCCACCACTTCAAACGGCAGGTGCGCGCGCGCATGGGCGTCCAGCGCATCGGTGGTATAGACCACCACCTGCTGCTGCTTGCGCACCAGTGCGCGCGCCAATTCCCAGGCCGCGCGGCAGGTGCCGCCGTACGCCCAGGCGGGGTAGAAATAGGGGATGATGTGCAGGATGCGCATAGGATTACGCGGAAAGTTTACTCCGACCCGAAACTTGAATCCTTCAGTTGCCAGATCTGCGCACCGTCAAAATCAGCCACCAGCACCAAATACTCTGCATCACTGAAGCGGGAGAGCTGCAGCAGCCGCTCCGGTTCGCGCCAGCGGAACTGCGTGGGGCGCACCTCGGGCCGGTTGAGCCACTGCGGCACCACCACATAGTCTATCCCGTGCTCGTGCATCAATGCATGAGCACCCTCTGAAGCGGGGTCGAGGAATGCAGGAGCCATGGTCTGCTGGCGCTGCCGCAGCCCGCCCGCGCCGATATAGAAAAGCTGGTCGCGGACATAAACTGCCCCCCGCTCCGCAATCACCGGCGCCCATTGACCCTCATAGCGGCCGGGGTAGTTTAGCACCTTTGCGCTCGTGGGCGAATTGGCGCGCAACCAGCGATAGGCATCCACATCCGCGGGCGAAGCCACCGCGCCGGTAATGGGCGGCGCCACCGATTTGCTCCACGCTACAATCGGTCGGGCAAAGGCCACACCGAAAAAGCAGCCGGCCAGCCCCAGCGCAAGCCCGCCGGTAAGCCATGCCTGCCAGCGCACACGCGCGTCCATCCACTCGCCGAGCGGCCGCAGACCGCAAGCCGCCAGCAAAGAGAGGGGGACAATGGTAGCATGCCAGGCAACCCCGAGCGGGTACATGATCTGGAGTGGATCGAGCGCGCTGCGCCGTGAGAGCGCATCGAGGTTTCCCAGGCTGGAGATTTCCACAATCGGCAGCAGCCAGGTGAGCGACCAGACGTCCAACCAGTGCCGCCGACGCGCAGCCCACCACACTCCGAACAGAGCCGCCAGCGGCACCCATCCGCCGTTGATGGAAAACAGCCAGAAAATGTGCTGCATCTGCGGGAACTGGCGCTCATGCACATCAATTTGCCCCAACAGCGGAAACGTGTGTAGCAGCCATGGGAGGCTGAACAACACGCCGAGAGCGGGTATTGTCACTGTCAGCCGCAGGTACAGCGAGAGGCTCAGCCGAGGGCGCACGAAAAAAGCGCTCACGTAGAAAAGGATGTACACCAGCAGCAGGTGCAGGAGGCTGTCCGGATGGCCTAGCAGCACCGCGGACAGGCACATTCCGGCTAGCAGAGAATCTCTGCGCGCACCGTTTGTTAACGCTTTCCCAAGTGTCCATAGGAAAGTCGTCGTCAGCCACAGACCGAGCAGATTCGTATAAGCCGAATCCATCAAGGTGGTGAAGAGCGCCACCCCGCCCGCCGCCGCTACCATCGCCCACCATCCGGTGGCGCGACCGCCCAACCGCCGGCCCAGCGCGCCGATGCCGGCAATAACGCCAAGGCTCAATAGGTGTGAAAAACCGAGCATCACCGTGTGGATGCCCGTGCCGGTCATATCAGCCAGCTGTGCGCCAAAAAGAAAATAAGCGGGGGAGTAATACCAGCCCACCTGCGAGAAAAACGGGGCAAGCGTGCTAATCGAGCCGCTCGCGCGCGCTGTGGCGATGAGAAGGCCGAAGCCCTGCGCATCGGTGTCGAACGGCACCGGAATAAGAAAGGCGGGCGCAAGATACACCACTGCGATGAGCACCAGCAGCAGCCATTGCCAACGCTTCAACCGTGGCCACCAGCGGGCGGGGAGAGCGGAGCCGCCAGCGCGCAGTGCCAGCAGCAGGCCCGCATCCAGCGCCAGCGTCAACCCCATCTGCAGGGTAAATGAATAACCGGCCACGCTGGCCGCCGCCGAGAAAATCACCACCAGCGCGGCCACACCCAGCCCAAGGGACGGAATCAGCCCGAAACCGCGTGCGCGCAGGTTAAGATGAATGAGCACACCCGGTAACCCGAAGAGCGCGCAGGCCGTCAGCATCACCGCCAGCACCAACATGACCGTGCGATTATAGCACTCTGGCCGGTTTGACAACCCCGGCGCTTGTCGCTACGATTGCCGCCGTGCTCATAGTGGATGCCCATGAGGACATCGCCTGGAACGCGCTCACGTTTGGCCGCGATTACACCACCTCGGCGCGGCAGATTCGCGCAGCCGAAGCCGGAAGCGAGACACCCACTCAAAACGGCATGGCATGCCTGGGTCGCGCGGAATGGCTCAGCGGGCGCGTGGGCGTGATTATCGCGACTCTATTTGTCTCCCCGCAGCGCCGCCGACTGGGCACCTGGGACCAATTGTGTTATCGCGACGCCGCTGAGGCCCATCGGCTGGCGCACGCGCAGCTGGATCATTACCTCCGGATGGAAGAGGAACATCCCGCATTTCGCGTCATTCGCAATCGCGCCGACCTAGATGCGGTGACCGGCAGTTGGGAGGCGCAGCCACCGACACAGCGCCGTATCGGGCTGGTGCTTTTGATGGAGGGAGCGGACCCCATCCGCGCGCCGAACGAGGTGCAACACTGGCACGAGCGCGGAGTACGGCTTATCGGCCCGGCCTGGGCGCGCACGCGCTACTGCGGCGGCACCGGCGACCCAGGCGCGCTCACCCGCGCCGGCGAAGCGCTGCTGGAACACATGGCCGCACATGGCATCATTCTTGATGTTAGCCACATGTCGGAGCGCAGTTTCGAGCAGGCGCTCGAGCGCTACGATGGCGTTATCATCGCATCGCATGCAAACCCACGCTGCGCCGCAGATTTGAGCACGCCGGAGCGGGCGCTAAGCGATGACCAGATCCGAAAACTGGCAGCGCGAGACGGGGTGATTGGAGTGATACCCTATAATAGATTCCTGAAAACGGGCTGGCGGCCGGCCGAGGGTAAGCAGGCCGTCAGCGTGAAGCGCGTGGCAGAGATAATGGACTACATTTGCCAACTCACCGGAAGCAGCAGGCACGTCGGCATCGGCTCGGATTTCGACGGCGGCTTCGGCGCGGATGCTATTCCCACCCCAATGGACAGCGTGGCAGATCTACACATGATTGGCGCTGCGCTCGGCCAACTTGGTTACGGCTCCGGGCAGGTGAAGCAACTGCTGTCGGGAAACTGGCTGGCAGCATTGCATCGGGGGCTGCCCGAATGAGCGAACACGGCAGTGCCCCTGAGGGGCTCAGCCAACTCGCGCGCGCGGGCGTGGCCGGGGTGGTTTTTGGGTTCACCATGTTTCTGATAGGCATGTTCCCGGTCATCGTCAACCTGGATTTGAACCCCGGTGTCGGCATCCTGCAGTTGATTGTGATTCTGTTCGGCATCGGGGTGATGACGCTCGGCGGGTACATCTACGCTTACGCCACGCGCCATCGCGCGATGCCACACCGGCTGCGTGAGAAAATCGGGCTGCGGCTTTTGGCCACGGGCTATGTAATCTGCGCAGTCTCCGGGCTGGCGGACGTGCTCGGCATCGGCAGCCACAATATCCCGAGCAGGCTGCCCTATTTCGGTTTGTGGCAATCAATCGGGCTGATTTCGGGGTTGCTGCTGATAGCCATCGGGGTGCTGCTTTATGCCCAGCGCTACAGTCCCGCCCCGCAGGACGAGCATAGCCCCTCCATTGACCCCCCTGATTCGGAATGATAGAATCATCTTGCCCGGGCCGCTAGCTCAATTGGCAGAGCAGGGGCCTTTTAAGCCCTTGGTTACAGGTTCGAGTCCTGTGCGGCTCATTCCCCAGATTTGTTGTGAAATCAACGACAATTCTGGCGTATACCCCCACTAATGGGTGAAAAACACCCTGTATATCGACCGTGCCCTCCACTTGCAATATTGCGTGGAATCGGTTACTTGATAAGCCCTTGGTGTCTATAACCACCTCCCTATAGATAGACAACAAAACAGCCCTTCGCTGCTCCGACAGCGTTTGGGTCAGGGTCGTGTGGGTGTCCCAATCACCTGCACGACCCGTTGTTTTGTTGTGAACGTATATTCATATCATACCCTAGGTTGGCGTAGGCTGGTAGTGGGACGATAGACGTGAGCGCGCAGGAAAATAGAGAATTCGACCCAAAAACTTTGAGTCCCACGCAAAGCTCTTGTTACGGAGGATTATGGCTAATGTGGTGCTGTTTTTGATGGGAATAATCCTGTCAGGCTTCATCACTTCATCCATACCATTCATGATGCCACCGCCTTCCCTCAGTGGATGGCTCGCGGGAATTGGGCAATTCATTTTCTCGCTGTACTGCGCGCACCGATGGGGCTGGCGAAACAAGAGGTTCATCAGTAAATAGCCAAGACATACAAACTTTGGCGGAATTTGAACTGCACAATAATTACTACTATATAGGTTTGGTCGTGGGGGAGTGAAGCGAGGGGGGCATTGATGGTCAAGCTCCCACGATAGGACTTGGGCCGACGGTTAAATAGCAGACGCGAGCAAGGAGGGGGCTCGCGCCTGACTAAAGTAGACTACATGTATGTCTATCCAAAGCATACCCCGTTCCGAACACGCGAGCTTGACGGGCAACCAACGGCAACCTGACGTCCCGCCGATGTTCGGTTTACAGTGGAATGGGTCGCCATCTCCGAACTGAAAAAATAAAAGCCATTACGTAGACCAATATCGCAATGACGTACAGTCCTCGAAATCCGAAATACAGGGAGTTGTATTCGAGGATACCGCCAAGCATGGCACCGAGTAGATTAGATGACATTACAACAATGATCGAATTTGCGCGTTTCAACTCTAGTGAGAAAGCAAGTCCAGAGAAGAAAAGGGGTGCAGCTAGAACCACAGTGGCGAGTGGCAACGAGTTTTTCAAGTTGCCCGAAGCCGCAATTGCTGGCAAGTAAATGGTGCCTAGAGCTAGGGACGATAATAGCAATATATAAATGAGCCCCAAATCGTGTGTCTTCAACCTTATGGCAAGTAGATTGGCCAAGAACGCCATTAGGAGAATACTGGCAATGACTACGCTAATCACTTGCCATCGGTTGCCGAGAACCAGACCCAGTTCTGTGATGTTCTTGGCTTCTACCAGCAAGAACCCAACTCCAAGAAAGAAACTAGGAGCACTTATAAGGCGAGCCCCCTTGTCTACGGTTTGGTTAGCAATCACTATAGCTACGACGAATAACATGGACAACAGAATAGCGTATCCAATTGGATATGTGCGCTTATTGATGTACAGAAATGGCCAATCATCCGTCGATGGATCAACCCCTAAGTTGCCGTTGTTAAACTGATCAGTAATTTCAACAAAGGAATCCTCAACGCGGAGAGATAGGTGCTTATCACTGTTGCCGCTCACAAGGGTTACTAGCCAAGAATTTCCGGCGTGTCTGAAAACTTTAGGCTCCTTTCCATCAAATGCTTCCTTCAGCATCACGAAAAGCTTCTTACCCTGCTCTCGCGAAGTCAAAGCAAAAATTACCACGATCAACCCATCATCACTTAGCAGGCCTCGTGCCTCTCGGTATCCTTCAATGGTGTGGACGAAGCTGTCGAGCCGTACAGAAGACAATGCGCTGGCCGATGTGTGTGCATCCAAGCCTCCGTAGACAATAAGGTCGTAATTCTGGTTTGAACGGCGAATGAAAGACCGGGCGTCATCAAGAATGGCATTAACATTGGGTGCTGAATAGGGTTCATCAGGGTGGAATTGCTTTCCTAGCCCCAGAATTGCTGGGTCAATCTCAACAGCATCAACGTGAGAAGCGTTATTCAAGAGAGCAGCTGAGGTGTCGTTACCGGTTCCAGCGCCCACTATGAGAACACGCTTTGGATTATGAACGAACTGATATGGAAACGTGTATTGCTCACCTTGCGTGCCATCGGGGCCGTCATACAAGTGACGATCCTTCTGCTGGCTGTATATTTGTTGAAACCAGGCGTTGTTCACCTTCAAACTAAGGTTTTTACGATTAAAGCTGATCAGCTGGTATGGGGAGTGAATTTCGGTTGTTTCCGGCAGCGGCCGTTGAATAGCAATGATGGCTAGTAGAGCCAGCACTGCTGAAAGCCAGAATGCTCCTCGGTGGTGGCGTGAAAACCATAGAAGTGCCAAGGTAGGGAAGAGAAGCCATACGGCCGGCGGAGCCCAAAAAAATGAAAGCGAAGTGAATGCCGAGATTCCTAACAGGCTTCCGACAAGGTTGTAACCGTAGGCCTGCAGTCGGGGGAGTTTCGACATGAAGTACGATGGTAGTTGTCCCAGTGGTATGAATGTGATCGTGGTAAGAGTGAAAGTCAGTAGAATGACACCGTAAGCCACAAGGCTGTGCTGCCATGAGCCGAAATAAAGTCCCTGTCCGGCACGGGCGGCAATTGGATTTTGTACAAGTTCCTGAAACCGACTATTTCTGAGCAGCTCCATGACAAGAAACTGAACACTGAACATTGGTATCACTGCGGTCAATAGCATCGGCTTTCCGTAGCTAATTGCATAACCGAGACCAAGCCCTAAGAAGCAGGCGAACATTGAAACGTTTTTGAAAACAGCGAACAGATGAAAGGCGGTTGCATGCCAGCGAATGATCATTAGCTCGCAATATAGGCCTATCGCACTGAAGACGATTACGTAGAGGCCAATGCGAGGTATGCGTATAGATTCCCAATGCTGTATAAGCAACTCGGAGTGTTGCACCGCAATTGCCTTGAGCTGGGGCATTGTTCTGTTGAAAACCGATAGCAGGATGGTGGTGAGAGTTAGCAGCACAATCGCGATGAGGGCCTTCGCGGTCGTAAACCTGGTAGCCAGCATGATCCCCGCGAGTACTGCCGCGGTGGACAGCCAAATCACGCCCTGGATGGAAAAGAAATATCGATTGTTTCTTTTTATCATATTTCTTTGGGGTTACTTGATGCTGCGACCGCGAAAATCACGCAGCAGTTCATCGCTCTGGTGACGCACATTCCAGGGGACTATGGCTGAAAACAGCAACAGCTCGTTGCTCAATTGTTCCTGCGTAAGTTAGACTTTCTTACCGAATGCGTTGCTTATCCCAAAGACAAATATCGGCCACAAAATAACGCCGCCCAACACGTATACTGGAGCAAATACACTCGCGGGAAGCACTCCAAACAGGGAGGTCGCTTGCGCTACAATAATAAGCCAACCAGCTCCTCTACCTGCAATAACTCCCCATGACGGCAATAAGCCAAAACTATTTGCCTTTAACACCGTCAGCGCCCAAAGTCCACACATTACAAAGAACCCAAATTGCGAAACGTTAGATATAGCCAAAACTTCCGACGCGTTAAATTGTCCGGGGAACACACTGTTGGCGTTTGCTGTTGGTGACAAATTATTCAAGACTTGAATAATTGCACCGACAAAAACGATCTGACTAACCACCCCAAAAATTTGGTTTGGCGTCAGCTCCGAAAAGCTTCATCGACAGCGCCACGGTAAACGCAAATCCGAACGACTGAAGGAAACTTACGATATTCATCAGTGCTCCCCATGTCGGATCATAATTACTGTTTTGTATGCCGATTAACCCCACCCAGATGCCAAAGGTCACCACCGTCCCTATTGACGCTACTACAGCCATTGTCTTTCCCAACCGTGCTTCTGCTGATGTAATCCACATGTTTTAAACCTCCTAAGGTTTTTGCACTAAACTGACAACTTGGATATATGACTTGTTTTTACAACAAACCGCGCCGATCTTCCCTCCATTTTATCACTGCTACACGATTACGGCACTGTTGTGCTCTCCGATAAATGAACAAAAAAGATCTTCGCAGGTATTGTACATGCATCCCTCCTCTCTGATGGGTCAGAGCCTTTCAATTTCCGAAGTCACCGTCTGAGGATCTCTCAGGGCAAGAAAATAGGGGTCAACCTCAAGGGCCTCGTTGACAAGGGCGCTCAGTTCCTCATCGGAGCAATTGCTCTTGACAGCTATCGCTATGCGCGTTTCCAAGGGCGCGGCCGTGTTGCTGCCCATACCGAAGATTGCGCTATCGTCGAAGTCCATTTCAACCCGCACGTTGACTTGTTCGAGGGCTAATCCAGCTCTTGCTGCTTCTGACTTGATGCCGATGGCGATACAAGAGGCCACCGCTGCCCGCGCATGAAAACCCGGTGACGGACCAGTTGCAGTCCCTCCGAAGCCAACGGGCATATCAACCTGCGCGACGTTTGTTCCATCAGTCACACGGCAGGCCAGTCCATCGCTGATGGACGCTTCGGCCCCAATGATGCTGAAGGCAGAGTCGGGGTCGCTACGAAAAGAAGACGCCACGTCTTCTTGAGCGGTGCGTATTTCCTGATCAGTCATTCCTTTTCCTCCGGCTTGCGTCGAATGAATAGGTTGTTACTCGGTAATACATGGCATACCTCCATAGGGTTTGACTTAGGGTCACGTGGGCGTTGATACACTTGCGCAGCCTACTTTTTTATTGGGAAAGTGTACCTGTATTCTGCCCTAAGTTGGTGTATACTGACGTGGGAGGGTAGTAATGAGAAAGTTCGTTCCTTACATTATTGCAGCTGTACTGGCCGCAGCTGTGGCTTTTGCGGTGAGTTACTTTGTGTCGCATTCAAATTTTGCGTCGCATTCAAATGTTATGGTGAGTATCGCGGACGGCGAGAAGCGGGAATGGACTAAGCACTACTACACCGGAGGGAGATTCCTCAAAGGCAAGCATAAAACCCATCATGGTTCTAAATGGCCCCCATTCTGGGGACGAGGGCCGGGGAGAGTTGAGGATGCGCTTGTCAAACTCACGATAGCGAAGGAAAAGGGCTTGCTCTCTGAAGAGGAATACGATAAAGTTGTGTCGGTTCTCAAAGGTCCCATGCTGGGAGTGGAGAAAGAGAAGAACGAGTAATTCGTCACCACACCCCCAGTACTTCCAGCGGCTGACTACCCGCCCGAACCGCCTCTAAATTAGTCCTAGCCAGAGCAACCATGCCACCAATCTTGTTGGCAGCTTTTTTTATACTCACTACTCATACTCACGCTTAGGATTGGAGACAACATGAACATACCCATTATGCTTGCCCTTGTAACCCTCGTTTGCGGCGGCGTCATCACGTTTTGTTCCAAGGTCGCAGGTGCAAATCAAGCCTACGGACCAAGTTACATGCTTTTTCAAACTGTCGGCTTTGCCGTTGTCGCCATCGTCATTCACCTAGTGCAGAGACATCCACTTGATTTGTCTCCCAAGATGACCTGGCTTGGGGTGGTTTCGGGTGTCATTGGTGCAATAGGTATTTCTTCACTGATACTTGCGTTTACAATGGGCGGTGAGGGGAGCGTTCTTTTTCCGATTTCTGGGCTGGGAATGCTTGTGGCTGTCATTCTATCGCTCGTCATCTATCGCGAGCCAGTGACTGCAACAAAAATGATGGGTCTGGGATTGGGTATGAGTTCTATCATCGTTCTGTCACGCTAAACACCCCATCAGCACAACCCTACGATGAGCGGCATATAACAAGCGTATACTAGGAGTGGGAGGGACAAGATGCAACACAATAATTGGCAATGTCCAAAATGTCAAAACAAGGAGTTTGAAACCGACCACTTTGCTGCTACCGGCGGTGGCTTCACAAAATTCCTAAATATCCAAAATAAAAAATTTGCTACAGTTTCTTGCGTGCAGTGCAAGTACACTGAAATTTATAAAGCCGAAACAAGTGCGTTGGGCAATATCCTAGATATTCTCGGGAATTGACGCAGCTGTTTTTCTGTTAACCTCACTGCTTGATTTGAGGCGGAGTAGTGGCTCGTCGAAGACTTCACAGTCCGTGACCACACTACTAAGACATTTAACGGCTAGGTTTGCTCCTGTACCGCTTCTAAACTAGCCATAGCCACTGCAACTATGCCATCAACCTTGTTGGCGGTTTTTTTGTTTTAGAGTTCTTGCAGAGGGCGTGTGAAGCCGTGCCAATTGGTGCGCGTTGTATACTAAGGGCCCAGGCGCAGTCAGTAAGGGCATTTTTCCACATGGCCATGAAACACGCAGCCCTCGTAGCAGTGCTTGCTTCTGTGTTTCTGTCCTCGTGCAGCCCATCTCCGGCAGGTTTATCCCTAGATGTAGCCTTAGCCGAAGAGATGGCAGAAACGGCGGCAGCAAAGATAGCAAAAACGGCAACTGAGCCCACAGTACCAACTGAAACCAAAGTCCAACCACTTCCATTACCTAATACAACGCTATCTGCAGTCCCAAGAGATGCGCCAACGCTGGGCCCTACTACTAAACCGCTTTCATTACCGACAGCTATAACAGCATCGGCCCCAAAAGAGGCGCCAACCCTAGGCCCTACAAACAAGCCGCTTACATTACCTACTACCACATCATCATCGGTCCAAAAAATTACGCCAACGCCGGGCCCTACTAACAAACTGCTTCCACTGCCCACCGCCTCACCATCATCATCCCCAACAGATGCGCGGACCCTTGGCAAAACCAAAGAACCTATTCCATCAGCTACTGCCACACCATATTCAACTCCAACTCCCACGGAATGGAATGAAACAGGCAGTTGGAATGGTGATGCCTGCAGTATGCCGAATCACAGTATCTATATAACAACTGGCGGTTCAGTTCTATACAACTCCTCGTCAGATGTTGCAGGTTTTCAGTTTAATGTAGATGGGGCTACTGTCCTAAATGCTTCTGGTGGCAAATCTGAAGCACAAGGCTTCACGATATCTGCGAGTGACACCATCGTGCTCGGATTTTCTTTGGCTGGCGCCACTATTAGTGGTTGCGGCACTATGGTTGAATTGTCTCTAGACGGTGAAGCCATTGGTCTCTCCGGCATAATTATTTCGGATCCAACCGCCGAGGCATTGCCGTTTGAATATTTTGATTGAACAAGCTCGTCACACGGCCCACAAAACCACAGACGGATAACTAGCCCCGCGAACCGCCTATTAACTAGCCATAGCACACTGATAACTGCGATAGCCGTTGCAGATAACTTTTAGGGGAAGGCATCTTGCGCGTGCTGCTATTGTTTCATGTTTTGAGACCAGTTTTTCAGGAGAGGCGACGTCTTTACAAGGCTGAGATTACCTGAGAACTGGCGTGGTTTGTTTCAATGTGCGTGCTGATGCTCTTTTTCGAGTATGGAACACTGCTAGATTGATCTGGCGGTCGCGCTTTGTTTTAGCAAAGTAATTTAGGCGGCCTCGATCTGAACTACGTTCCGGTGAGCTATATGGCTACGCACGCGATCTACATTAGCCTTCCACCAATCACTGGAGTAGAACGCCGCTTCCATAGTTTCTACGTTATTGTAAGAGTCTCCGAATGATCTTATCCATATAAACTGGGTCCGATCTTGGTTTACCCAGATACTCTCAACCTTCATTCCTGCATCCTCTATCCTTGGAACCACTTCGCTGTGAAACACATCAAGCCAATCTTCAAGTTGACCTTTGTTGATTGTATAGGTCCGAAGTTGAGCAATGGTCATGTTATTACCTCCATGCGCATGAAGAGCTATAGTAACCGAACTATACATCCGAACCCAGCGGGTCAGCAAACACGGTCTGTAGTGGGAAGCCCGTTAATGACGAGCCTCCTGTCTTGCACCTTCCTTCTTGCGGGGTAAAGTTAGACGGGCACGGAAGATTGTTCTGGATAGTTTAGTTTTCGCGCCAGAAGTACACATAAAAAAAGAGTGCGCACAAATTACGAAGAGTCCTGGTGCTGGAAAAACAAAAGCTATGCTGGTGCACTTGTTGTTATAATCTTGGACTTAGTACAATCATGGCTTCAATCGTAGGAATACATGCCGCTTGAATTGACCGCCGCCGACCGCGCGATGCTGGACGGTGAGGGCGGTGCAGCAATGCAGACGGCGATGTCGATCGTGGCGCAGATGGCCGAGGTGCAGGGTGCCGGGGAGCTGCTGGACATAACGCAGGCCCACATTGACGCGACTGTGTACGTCGGTGACGCAGGTCTGGAGTTCGCCGAGCGGCTGGCCGGACAGGGCGCAAAAGTGGCGGTGCCATCAACCCTCAACGTTGGCGCACTCGACGAGCACCACTGGCATGAGTGGGCAGTGGCCCCGGAGTGGGCCGCCAGGGCCCGCCGGCAGATGCACGCTTACGAAAGCATGGGCACCACGCCCACCTGGACCTGCGCCCCGTACCAGACTGTGCACCGGCCCACGTTCGGGGAGCACATCGCCTGGGGAGAATCTAACGCTGTCTCATTCGCTAACTCAGTCATAGGCGCGCGCACCGACTTCTATGCCGATATGCTCGACATCTGCTGTGCGCTGACCGGGCGTGCGCCGGCTGCCGGTTTACATCTGAGCGAGAACCGAATCGGCAGGCTGCTCCTGCGCCTGGTCGGCGTCCCCAAGAAAGTGCAGCAAGATGATTCTTTTTTCACAGTGCTAGGCTACGTAACGGGCAGGATGGCGGGCAACCGCATTCCGGTAGTCGAGGGTGTGCTCGGCGAACCTGATGAGGACCAACTGAAGGCGCTAGCCGCGACCGCCGCATCCTCGGGTGCGGTCGCGATGTTCCACATCATCGGCGTGACCCCAGAAGCGCCAACATGCGAGGCCGCTTTTCATGGCAGGCGTCCGGAGGAAATACTGGATATCACGATGGACGAGCTGCGCCGCGCCCGGTGCGAGCTAACTACCGCCGACGGCGCCCAGCTCGACATGGTAGTGCTCGGCAGCCCGCACCTCTCGATCGGCGAGATCAAACGCCTGTTGCTGCTAGTGGAAGGGAAACGCGCGCACCCAGAGGTGGAGTTTTTGGTCACCACCAGCCGCGCGGTAGCCCATCTAGCCGAGCGGTCGGGCGCAATGGAGTGCCTGCGGGCATTCGGCGCCAGGGTGACGGTTGATACTTGCATCCTGACCACTCCTATGCTGCCCGAAGGCGTCAGAGTACTGATGACAAACGCCGGCAAGTTCGCCTATTACACCCCAGGCCTGCTCAGCCGGGAGGTCGTCTTTAGCGGGATGGAGGATTGCGTTCGCTCCGCAATAGAAGGGCGTGTAGTGGTGGAGGATCGGCTGTGGAAGAACTGATCCACGCCCGTCCGGTCATCCCCGGCGAGGCCGAGGGAATGTTGATGGTCAGCTCAGAACCGCTCTCATTCTGGGGCGGATACGACCAGCAGACCGGCGAGATCATCGATCGTCGGCACCCGCTGTCCGGACGGATTGCCGCTGGGCACGTACTCGCGCTGCCCTTCACGCGCGGTTCGTCAACTACGACCGCAGTGCTCCTCGAAGCCGTGCGGGTCGGCGTCGCGCCGGCTGCTCTGCTTAGCACCGGGGTGGACACCTGCTTCGCCCTGGCATCGATCGTAGCGAAGGAGCTTTACGCACGCTCGCTGCCCGTGCTGGTGCTCCGACGGCAAGACTTCGACGCGCTGGCCTCGGGCCCGAGCGCAGCCATCATGCGGGACGGCAAGATTATCCTGAGTAAGAGCTGATCATGAGCTTTCAAGCGAAGCACGAGGTCCAAGGACAATGCTGCGCCCGAGTGTTGCACAGCATCAACCTGATGCGGAAGCCACGGCCAATCCAGAGGACGAAAAATTTTGCTCGCGAGTCATTGATGTGCGAATCCGTAGCAAACGTGGTGGGCAATACAATGGCCCCGACCGGGTGCTAGCTCAATTGGCAGGGCAGAAGGATTCTTTGTAATCACCTCGGTCGAGGTTCGCGTCCTACGTGGCTCATTCCCAGCGTAAAACCGAGTGCCAGCTCGAGCGCAAGACCCCATTCTCAACTACTCCCCGTCTCAACTGTCATTCTCTCGAACCCACAGCAGCAACACCGCCAGCGCAACAAGATTAATCCCGGCCGCGGCAATGCCGCTCGCGCCGATTCCCAGCGGCAGCAGTGCTCCGCCCAGCAGCGCGCCCAGCATCCGCCCCAGCGAGTGCCCGGCGATGTTGGCGCTCATCACGCTGGCGCGCGCCAGCGGCATCAATTCAGTCATCAGCGGCAGTGTCGCCACGATGGCGAATTCAAAGGCAAGATATACCAGAAACAGACCGGCCAGCGCGCCCGGAAGCGTGCTCCCCAGCGCAGGGAGTACCAGGTATGCTAGCGTGCTTAGCCCCACGCCCAGCGCAATCGTCCGCCGTTTGCCCAGGCGGTCGGAAAGCGCCATCACCCCACCCTCCCCCAACAGTTCAGCCGCACCGATTACGCCGGTGGCCAGCCCGAGCGCGGTCAGGGCCAGCCCAAATGACCCTTCCAGCCACGCAGCGAATACCACGTTCAGGCTTTCATTCGCTCCGCCGATTAGCATTCCCAACGCCAACCCAGCCAGCACGCGTGGATTGGTGAGAATCGGTTTCCAGTGAAAAAAGGCAGCTGAACGGCGCGCATGGCCGACTGCCTTGCGCGGCAGCGCGAGCGAGAGCAGCCCGGCAACGGCGATGCTCACCACCGCAAGGACGGCGAAAGGCCGCGGCAGCCCGACCTCGGGTGTGGCTGCCCGCGCCAGTAGCCAGCCCACTGCCGGTACCCCCAGCAGCAGCGCGCCTGACCACGCCAGTTCTGTAATCGCAATGACGCGACCGCGCTGCGCGTAAGGCACCCGCTCCGATAAATACGCCTGCTGCGCCGGCAAAAACAGGAATTGCGCCACCATTCCGAGCAACAGCACAACCACGAAAAAAGGATGTCCCGGCCACAACGCCATTGCCGCCAGCGCCGCCGCCAGGATAATCATTGCCACGAGCATGATGTTTCGCCGCCCGAAGCGATCGGGGAGGCGCCCAAAGAAAGGCGCGCTCATCGCCAGCGCGGAGCGCAGAGAAAGCAGTCGTATCAGATGCTCGATGGGCACGCCCAGGCCGCGACTGAAAGCGGGCAAGAACGGGTAGAACATGCGCAGCGCCACATTGAGAATCAGGCGCGCGAGCGTGGTGGCGAACAGCGGCGCGTCGAACGGGAAGTTCGGTTTTTCAGCACTCATTTTCGCTGCGAGGGTTTTGCCGGGCAGTCGGCAGCCGGTGCTTTCAGGCGACGTCGTACCCAAGCGGATGGTTTCGGTGCCAGTCCCACGCCGTAGCGAGAATGTTTTCCAGCGCGGAGTGTTCTGGTTCCCAGCCGAGTTCGCTCCGGATTTTCTCGGCGTTGGCCACCAGTCGCGTCGCGTCGCCGGCGCGGCGGGACGCCGATTCCACCGGGATGGCATGGCCTGTCACCTCCCGCGCCATAGCGATGATTTCGCGATTGGAATATCCGGCGCCGGCGCCAAGGTTATAGACCGCGGTCTCGCGCTGTTCGAGCGCGGCGGCCGCCAGCAGATGCGCCTGCGTCAGATCGGCGATGTGAATGTAGTCGCGGATGCAGCTGCCGTCCGGCGTGGGGTAGTCACTTCCGTAAAGCGGGATGCTCTCGCGCTGCCCGAGCGCCACCTGTAGCACGCGCGGGATTAGATGCGTCTCGGGCTGGTGCGCCTCGCCGCAGCCGGGTAGTGCGCCGCAGGCATTGAAATAGCGCAACGCCGCGTAACGCAGCCCGTGCACCTGCTGATACCAGTGCAACATGCGCTCAATCATCAGCTTGGTCTCGCCGTAAGCGTTGGCAGGCCCGAGCGTGCTCTCTTCCCACAGCGGCTGGTCGCTGCTGGCGTACACCGCCGCCGTCGATGAGAGCACAAAGCGGCGACAACCAGCCTGCAGCGCTGCCTCAATCACATTGTGCGAATAGGCCACATTGTTGCGGAAATAGAGTTCGGGCTTCTCCATCGACTCGCCCGCTTCAATCAAAGCCGCAAAATGGAAGACCACATCGAACGACGCGGAAGAGAGCGCAGCCCGCAGCGCAGCGCGATCGCCGATGTCGCCAAGTTCGAACTCCGCTCCCGGTGGAACCGCCGCGCGGTGCCCACGCGAAAGGTTATCGAACACCGTCACAGTGTGCCCGGCCGCGAGCAGAGCCTCGGCGGTGGCCCCGCCGATGTAACCCGCTCCTCCGGTCAGGAAAACGCGCATGCGTCAGTCCGCCTCGACTTGAAGATTCGCGGCGCCGGCCACCAGTCGCTTGACGCCAACTCCGTCGAATGCCACAATCACCATCTCATCGTCGCCGACCGGCTTGCTCTCAATCACCATGCCGGGCCCGAAGCTGGAGTGGCTCACCCGCTGGCCGCTGCTGAATTGCAGCGCCGCAGGCGTGGATGCGGCTGCGCTCGCTCCGCGAGCGCCGGTCACCGTCTGCTGCCGCAGCCCCACGTTCCGCTGCGCCTGTGGGCGGCTGCGCGGCCGGCGGCCGGTGACGTCTCCACTGAGCAGTTCTTCTGGAATGTCATCGAGGAAGCGCGAGGGGAGGCCAAGAGAATCATCTCCAAAGTTCCGCCGCCGAAAGGTGTGCGTCAGGTAGACTTGTTCTTTGGCGCGCGTCAACCCGACGTAAAATAAGCGCCGTTCCTCAGCCATTTCCTCGGGCTCGTCGAACGAACGGCGGTGCGGCAGCACGCCGTCATTCAGCCCAACGATGAAAACCAGCGGAAACTCCAACCCTTTTGCGG
>Ga0066868_10000384_pt1 | contig 16417 bp, 10 predicted proteins | sample ETN01SmetaG_FD_65607 | JGI IMG/M metagenome (GOLD analysis project Ga0066868, IMG submission 65607) | Marine microbial and viral communities from oxygen minimum zone, Eastern Pacific Ocean - ETNP2014F12-01SV259 | ecosystem: Environmental > Aquatic > Marine > Oceanic ...
TTATTAACATCAAACTGCAAACCTTGGGCAAGAGTGATCTCTAGCTCATCACCTGCACGCACGACCGGCGTGGAGCCTTCCTGCAAGTAAATGTATTTTATCACCGAAGCAGGAAAATCATCTTCCAAGTACACTGGTGTACTGGCTACAGCCTGCACCGCTAAACGACCCACATCCAGCCCATCTTTATGCAGCTGCACAGCATAATTATTCGTCCAGTTCCCCCGCTTGGGCAGAACTTTAACTTCCAGCTCGATCCCGAAAGACCGTTTAGCAGTCAGCTTGAACGGCAACTTTTGAAACGTATGTTCTTGCGGTAAGTCAACACCTTCCCGTAATACAAATGTTATGCCTGCAACACCATGAATAATATCGAAGAACTGGTCTTCTGCTAGCTCATCAACCCACACCAGCGACCCGGTATTCTTAAAAGTAACCACAACCTTATCACCAGGCTGCAATATGTTACCGGCATCCTGGGTCAGACGCAAAGGCGGTATATAAAGTACTTCATCATCTAAAACACCTTCATAACGACTATAATCACCTACAGCAAAAGACAGCTTACTATACGTAACCTTGCGGGATAGGGAAACGTTGACACCCGTAGGATCCCGGGATCTGAGCTCATAATCTATATAGGTTGGCTGACCATTCTTTCTCGCCCAGGTAAACTGAGGCACCATCAACTGATTAGGCTTGACCGCACCCGTATACAAAAACACCAGCTCTTGGCTGACTGGTTTACCCTTCTGCCGCTTGAAACTCTTACCCAGAGCCTTAGTGATGTGCTTAATCTGGTCCGGTAATGGCCGTGGTGACCCGGCAAACCTTATCTTCAAGGTGTCTCCCTCCTTTAACTGACCACCTGCACGAAATGTTATAACAGCTTCCGGAATATCATACCCTGCCAAATCACCCTCATAATAAAGATGGTCAATTGTTAACAAATAAGTTAATGATTGACTAGAACCAGCACGATTTGATCTTCTTAGGTAAAATTTATTAATACTCTTTGAATCAATTAATTTTTTGTTTAATGCATGATGATCCACCATAGAATTTTTATCCATGGCAATCTTGCTAATGACTGGTTCTTTATCTGATGAAAAAATTAATGTGTCTGTATGTGAAAATTCTAATTTCCATTTGGCAATAAAGTTTTCATGAACACGAGCAATATGTAGAAAAGATGGCATCTTAGGTTTTTTTAGTTGTGTTTTGAATTTTTTAATTAAAGGTGCTGATATTTTTTTATCTAGATTTTTTGTATTGATTTTTAACGTATACGGTAAATCAGGAAGAAGTCCTTTTATTTCTATTTTTTTTGTTTTATTGAATTTAAACCAGTTTTCCTCTTCACCTAATTGGCCATCAGAACCCACATATTCAGGTTTATCATCTTGATCACTAATAAGAGTAATCAAATAATCCGTGTACTTTGGATTTTTTTTATCGATTAGTTCAATAATAGCAGAACTGTCAGATTCCTCTATTTCAATTTTTTTTATTTTAGCTGTTAGAGTACTAACAGAAGCTCGAATTTTTTCATCAAGTCCGTTGTTAGAATTGATAGTAAACCAATAACGTTTATTTGGTTTTAATGAACTTTTGATTTTCTTCCTTAATTCTTTACTTACTTTATTTAGTTGAGATAATTTGGCAGTGCTGCCTGCAGGAAGGGTTGCAATAAATTTAAATGAAGAACCCTGCTCTGATCGTTTATCCCAAAAATATAGATAATAAGGGCCCCCTGGACCTGGAGCAGTCGAGAAGGTAACATCACTCACACCCCTTTGTGTAACATCTTCAATTATTATTTCATTTTCCTGTGCAAAAACAAAGACAAGCAAAAAGATAACAATAAAATAAGTGAATTGTTTATTACACATTGAATTACTACGCTTTACTGATTGTTATTAATTTTTTTAATGGTGCATTTACTTCTTCTGAATCTTTTAATAATTGTTTGGTAGCTCTATGGTTCGGGTCTTGTACTGGCAACCATTGTTCAACTATTTCTCCATCGCTCATAACAAAAATGACGTCAGCTTCTTTTCTTATTAGGGCAATATCATGAGAAATGATCACTATAGTCTGACCTTTGTTTTTTAAACTTAAAATAATTTTCATTATTTCATACTTAATTGAAACATCCAGGCTGGCTACGGGTTCGTCAGCAATAATTATCTTTGGTTCTGTCGCAATAATTTTTGCTAAACCCAAGCGCCTTCTCTCGCCACCGCTCATACTTCCTGGCGTTGAATTTAGTTTTTCATCTAATTTAAACTGTTTAGCTACTGCAAATATTTTGTTTTTAAGAGCATGACCTTTTAACTTATTTTTAGTAAGAATAGCTTCCTTTAATTGATCATAAGTTTTCATTTTTAGGTTTAATGAAATTTTAGGATCCTGGAAAATCATTTGAATGGGTTGGATTTTATATTGTTTAATATATTTTTTAGAGGTGATATCATGTATTGCATCGTCAGTATAATAATTAATCGTCCCCGTTATTTTAACATCCTCATTGTTTAAACTAAAATAATTAACTAGTAGTTTACCCAGTGTCGTTTTTCCGCAACCGCTTTTACCAACAAGACCTATAATTTGACCTTGCTTAATGGATAAACTGACATTATTAAAAACAGGGATCCAATCATTTTTCCCAGATATAGATTTATCTGGAAAGGAAAAACTGACATTTTCAAGTTTAAGTATTGTAGACATTATTTAGCTTCTAAATATGGATGCCAACATCTTTGCCAATCTGTATTTTTTGTTTCTATTAATTGTTCATTAGAATGATCAACAATAGGAGGAAATTCACTTTCACATTTATGTTGTAACTCTCGAGTGCCGATGGTAAATACTTTGCACCTGTCTTTATAGGGGCATCCTTGGGGTTTAATTGTAAGATCGATGAAATGATCGATTGTTTCTTTCTGAATATTATTGTTGGACGAATCTAACGATAACAATAGATCAGCTGTATAGGGATGGAGTGTTTCCCTGCTACGCAGCTTATTTATATCATTAATCGCTTCCAGTACAAATCCACCAAACATAACAACATATGTATCAACTAAATGGTTTAAAAATGCAAAATCATGAGAAATGATGACAATTGTTGTATCCGGATTTTCTGACTGGATCAATTTAAACTGGCTGATAACTTTCTTTTGACGGCTAACGTCAATACCCGTTGTTGTTTCATCAGCAAAAACAACTTTTGGTTTATGAGCCAATACAAATGCATTCATTACTCGTTGAGCTTCTCCCCCGCTCAATTCATCTGGATATTTATTTTTTACTGCAATATCTAAATCAAATTTTTCAAAATTATTATGAATAAATGTCTCTAATTTTTTTTCTTTAATCTGACCAATTTCAAAAAACTTGTTATATGCTTCTTTAAATAATTCTTCTATAGTCCAATAAGGATTTAAAAATGATTTTGGGTCTTGTGGAATTATACCAAAAACTGTACCTCTCAACTCCGAAAACTGTTCCCTTACGCTTTGTTCAAAACTGTGAGCATTTTTCCGTTTATAGTTTTCAGAATTAACTCTCCGGTGTACTCGATAATGATTTTTTAATTCAAGTTCATCAGGATAAAATGATATATCAGAATGATCATAATAATGTACAGACCCGGATACAATCCCCGGGGTTAATGGTTGGGTTCCTGTCATGGCCATCATTAATTGCGTTTTTCCTGACCCTGATTCACCTACTATACCTATGGTTTTCCCTTTTGGTATAGAAAATGTAATATCATTTAATACATAAACGGGGCCATTGGGGGATGAAATAATTGAATTTAGACCTTCGATATTAAAAATATTACTCACGTTTGGCCTCGTTCTTCAAAAAATCTGGATAAATGAAAAAAGAAAGCTGTAAAGGAAAAAAGAACAATTAATTGGATAAACATATGAAAATGAAAATGAAAATGATCTTTGGAAAAATAAGTCCAAAGATCAACACCCCAAGTATTTGAAGAACCATAATCCAAAACTGAAAGTGTGAAATCTAAAAAAATCATCTGTGCACAAATATATGATCCCTGAAATAAAATATCTGATAAACAATAATGTCTTAAAATATGAGCAAAAATAATTCTTCTATCTTTTATTCCTAGCAGTTTTAGAGCAATAATAAAATCTTCAGATCGAAGCACCTTAATTCTATTTGCAATAAGTTGTCCAAGGGCAGGGGATGAAAATAATCCAACTAATATGAAAATGATTCTGTATTCGTTTTGAGGTCTAAGGGTAGAATACAAAGAAACAAAAATAACCGATAAAAATATCCACAATAAAAGTGGTGTAGATTCGATTATTTTCATAATTAATTTAAACATAGAGCTTATATACGCTCTATTTCCTCCATAATAGCCAATAATCACTCCAAATAATATTCCAAAAATAATGAACGATATTAATCCATAAATTATTATTCCAATTGTACCCTTTCCAGAATATAATAGTTTACTTAAAAAATCTTTTCCCTGGCTCGTCGTTCCTAAAACCAACAAAGATTCATTTTTATGTAAATAAAATGGTTTTAGTGGATGAACATCAAAATCAATTAAGTGTTTTATGGGCACATAATCTTCAATATCACCACGTAAAACAAGAACCTCATGAGGAGTTTTATTATTTTTAATTTTTTTTATATAAACAATAGCACCTGAAAGGTTGCTATTAATATTATTTTCAATTTTGTAGGCCTTTTTGGATCGGGATGTGTACGAATCATATTCTACAGATTCGAGTTCAAATTTATGTTCAACTTTAACACTTTCAGATGAATTATAATTTGAAAACGGGTTATCCATAATCATAAATAAAATAGTTATAAAAACTATACTGGACGAAAATATAAAGATAAATTTGGAAAATATTGTTTTCGGATATAATAAAAATTTCAACATAATTTTTAAATGATAATTTTAGCGGTTTTTTAATTTTATTTCTTCTATTATAAAAAATATAAAAGTAAAAATAAAAATACTTAAAACAGTGGCAGTTAAGGTAATTTGGAAATAAGTTGGATTTGCAGTTATATGATATTGTTCAATTGAATACCATATTCTGAAACCAATTCCTGTATAACTAAGTGTTTCACCTCGTGTAAAAACTTCAATAATAATCATGCCACTAAAAAGGATAGGTAACCTAGATAAGGTAATAATCACCAAGTTTGTAATTAATTCTTTTTGAGCAAACTTATAAATATTATAACCACTATACGAAGCAAACAGGTTGTAATCCTTATTTATTATATTATCATGTTCATTCGTCAATAATGAATAATAATCGTAGAACACTCCACTCCCAATAGCCAAGGCAATAATGAGCAATAAATCTGGATATATAAAAGATATATCTTTTATAAGCCAATAAAAAAATATAAGATGTAAAAAACTGAACGTTAGAATAGGCTGAATCATACAGTTATTGAATATTTTTGATTTTCTAAAATATAAAAATAATACTGCTATCATAAGAGCAAAACTGACACTTAAAAAGATATATTTAAATGAGAACCAAAGATCAGCAAAAATATATGATGAAATTTGTGGACTTTGTCCATTTACTGAATCAACATTCAGCATGAGAATTTTAAAATACCAATGTAAAAAAGGTTGATTTAAAAAATCTGCTGCCCCTGGAGCAGAGTTTATAATAATGAAAATAATAAGAGATATAAAAAATGTTATTATTATAGATTTAATTAATACCAAGAAAAAATATTTTGGTATTAATAAATACCTTTTTCTTTTTGTTAATTTATTTATCTGGTGGCCTCCAAAGATGAGGTTCACTAAAGAAAGCTTCTCCATCAATTTTGTTAACTGCATCTATGTGAATTTCTTTAGTATTAAACTCATACCAATCATACAAAGACCATAGAAATATAGAGGCATTATCTTCTTTTAGCTCATGATAAATATTTTTTCCAATTTCGTTTTTTCTTCCAATAGCTACAGCAGTATTGAATTCTTTATATAGCTTATCAACTTCTACATTTAAATACTGTTGAAAATTTTCTTCCCCCCTACTTGAATAAATCTCTTCAAGAACAGAGGCAGGGTGGGGATAATAATCCCAATATATTAAATCCCATCTTTCTGGATCTTTTTTAAGCGTTTCTAAAATTTGTCTTTTTTTTCCGCTTGGTCCTTTTATATCAATACCTACGTTTGCTAAATTATTTTTTAATGCTAGCAAAGCTTCAATCACCCTCAAACTTTTATCCTGTTGAAAAAGTAAAGTTAATTGAACTTGTTTACCTTTGAATAATAAATCACCATTCTTATTATATGAATATCCCGGCAAACTCTCAAAATTATCTTTCACTTTTTTTATGCGATCTTGGTCGTTATTAAATATAATTGGAGTTTCTATACCAGGATAATAATTTGATCCTAATGGAAATGGGCCATTTAATACATCTCCATCACCATACAAATCACCATACAAAAAACTTTTCCTATCTAATGCAATTGAAAGAGCTGCTCGAAATTTTTTGCCATATTGTTTATTACCTAAATGAAAATTAGTATGATTAACCCAAAGCACTCCAATAGATAATCGTGGTATTCTTTGTCTTTCGTAGCCGGGGTTATAATCGCCCAACATTTGATAGGGCATATCCAAAATCAAATTTAACTGATTAGTCTGTCTCAAAGCAGTTACCATTTTATTTCTTAAGGGAATATTTTTAATTAAAATACCATCAAACAATCGATTTGTACGGTAATCATTAAAAAAGTTCAATATTATTTCTTCATCTTTCGCTTCATGAATTCTGAAAGGACCTGCACCCTTATGCTGTAAATCTTCTACAACTATAAATGGTGGATAAGATGGTGGTGCTGGTAATACAAAAACACTTCCTAAATATTGAACAACTGTTTCCAAAACCAATTCATATGAAAACTTGATACGTAGATTCCCATCTTTATCAAGAAAAACATTTTCAGGTTTAAAAATACTATTATCTATTATCTTTTTTTCAATAGCATATTTTATGGAATATATAATATCATTGGCGGTTACAACTCTTCCATTGTGAAATTTAAATTTTTGTTGTTTATTTTTAGGAAAGAGCATAACGAATTCTGATTTAATATTTGATGGCAAATCATCTTTATTCGTCATGTAAATCCATTTCATTAAACCTCCTTTCGTTTTTTGTCTATAGGTAAAATTAGGTACGTAGCGACCACCTAAATTTTCAAAAATTTTCTCGTGGTATAGAGAATATAACCGGTAATCTTCCCTAGTACATTTATTTCCATTTGCATTTGGATTATGCTCTCTCGGCAAATGAATTTCAGAATACCTTATCCGGTTGTCAGAAATATTTTGACCAAAAATTATTATTGAAACAAATATTGTAAATATTACTTTTCTAATCATTTTAATAGCTTTCCAAGTTTCTTTATTTTTTAAATTGATATGTAAATGGATATCAGACCCAAATCTATTAACGCTCACTTTTGAATAATTTTTACTCACCAATGTACCTATCCTTACCTTCAACAATTGATTTATATGTATTGAAAATTTGATAAAATGGATTGCTCCCAATATTTAAAGGGTGATTTGGATTAAATTTTTGTTTCATTTCTCGTAATTCATTAATGATATTCAACGAATAAAATCCATATCCAATATTCTTTTTAGAAACTTTTTTGTAATAGAACTCTTGTCGGGGAGAATAATCTTCGTTCATAATGAAACTAAAAGCATTCGAAGATAACATATATTCTATAAAAATATTAATTGTATCAGCGTATTGCGGTAATACACTTATTGTAATTTGTTCATAATCTGCAACGACTGGAATCATTTTTAATAAATCAGCATCTATTAATTCCATTTGATAAACAAATGCCATAGCAGAATCCAGAGAATTTAATTTTTCATTATTATAACTTTTCTCAAGTGTAACTAAAATTTCCAAAATGTTCTCCAATTGACGATCATTAATTGCTTGAACCAACGATATATATTTTATTGATTGAGGTAATCTTGGTTTGGTACTAGCAATATCTCTATAAATATTCACCAGCGACAAAACCTGATTTTCATTTGGATATGGGTTAACTATATTTTGTTTCACAACTGTTTCAATTTTATATAATAGATCAAAATTTTCTTTTTTAAATAGCTTCCTTTCAAGATCATATAATAATAATAAAGATTTCAAATGCCTGGGATACAATGCATCAATAAACGATTTATCCCAGGTAAATTGATCATAAATAAATTTTGCTCTAAACAATTTTGCATAAACTAACAAATCCAAATGAGAAGTTAAAAAATAAATGTCTTTTTCATCTTCAAATGCATTTAACGAGGAAGTTAAAAAATTAGACTTGTTGGGATAAAAAATCTTTTTGAATTCATATTTATCGGTACTTAATAAATTGGTAAAGATGAATTCAATATTTTCTGAAAGATCGATAACCTCTGGGGTTGGATCCAATGATTGAATTTCTAAACGAATATTATCAAGGTTGAGCAAAGACAAATCGTTTTGAATTATTATATCTTCTAATAGATCATATATATATTGAGCATATTTATAAGATAAAGTTGTTTGGGGAGATTCAAGCCAGTTTACGTCATACTGATCACATTTATGTCTAAAAAATAAATCCTTTTCAATAGAATATAATTCCTGGATATTTAAAAATTTCTCAAGGTATTTTTTTGCTTCAATAATATTATTCTGATCGATCAATTCCAATGCGTATAAAAAATATAATTTAGGGTTGTTTCCAGCTTTTAGATTGAATGCGTGATTAAACAATGTTATATATTCCATAAATTGCAGATAGCAATAATTTAAGTAAGTTGACTCAATGAGTTTTTGGAATGAGTTTAAATCATCTTTAGCATATATAGAGTCAAAATCAAAATAAAAAGTGTGTTTTTTAATTATTGTTTCATCTTCGAAGCAGGGGAATGCTTCCATTTTTTGTGTAAAATCTATATTTGGAGTATTTGCATTTCTTATATCCTGAATAATTGTATCTTGAATTATAGGCAATATGGTATTTTCCGTTTTATCTGATGGTTTTTTTATTTCACACGCTACAAATATAAACAAAAGATAAAAATATAATTTGTGATCATTCATTCTAATCTAACTGCGTTTAAAAATTCCTTATCTACATTTAATGACCTGTATAAATAGAATTCATGACTGGCAGCATCATGTTTAATGCTATCATATTTTTCAATGTAATTAAGAGCAATGTTTCTCCAACTGTTTATATTTAATTTATTATCACGTTTGAATATTCCTCCGTTGTGTAGATCTTTATTCGATTTAAATCTGCAAAGGCTAAAATCTATTTTATCTTTATCATTTATTAATTTTTCTTTAATTAATATTTCTGCTATTCTAATATTTATTACAGCCTGTTGATATCGTATTTCCGCTCGAAGACTTACAGGATTATCTATATTAACCCTATTCCAATCTAATGAACCAAGATGCTGAAACCATGCAATTGCTTTATGCAGATCTGTTATTTCTGTCATATTATTTTCAACCATTTGCTTGATATGATTATCTGACGTACCAAATTCAGGTTTAACAATACTCATGTATAATGTTTTCGCAATTAAAGAAGCAGTGGGAATATCTAGACATTCACGATAACAATTTTCTGTAATATATTTTACTAACTTTTTTGTTTCTCCAAAATCGCAACCAGAAATAAAATCCTTTAACTCCTTTATTTTCTCATCGCATGTACTTTTTTCACTATAAATAATATCACTGGATGATGTAATTAACCCAAATTGTGGAACACATTCCAGTTCCCATACACCTAATGAATTACGTGTCCATTGTTTTACTTCATCTTCAAGGCACTCGGCCTCTGCACAAACAGCTTTTTCAGGATACCATTTTAGAAAAGGATCTGTACAAGAACAATCCATGCATTGATCATTCCATTCAAGCATTTTTGAGATTCTTTTACAATCTCTCATACTAGTCAAATCCCTTTCATATAAATATATTTTACCTAAATCTGTTATTTCACCCAAATTATTAAACTGAAACGTATGCTTTTTAGGCACAAAACCATCTCGGGTTATCAATATATATGGAGTAAATCCTAATGAATCTGGAATAACTGTATAATTTAAAGAAAATATAAAAGACCCATCCATTCTGGACGTAGCACTATTTTTCTTTCTATCATAATTATTACCCATTAATTTTTTATTAATCTTCCAATCTAATTTTATATTAGCATTAAGAATCTTTTCACTTTCATTCTTTGCATCAACTATGATTCCTTTAAGTTTTGTAAGTTTATTTTTAAAAAATATATTAAATATGTAAGCATTTTTATCACTGTATATACTATTTTCAAGTTTTATATATTCATTCTTCCAATAAAATTCATCTCTATCCCAATCTTTTTTTATAGCACGATCTGAATTAATAAAACCTGAATTAAACCAGTCCTTTGTTAATATAATTTCTACCGTCTCCCATTTTCTATTCTTGCCAGCATATTTTATTTCAAGTTTGAAGTTTTTACCATAATTTGAAAAATCATGTTTAATTTTTAACGGATTTTTCTTTTTAAAATCATACCATGTTCCTTTCTTTAATTCTAGCTTTTCATCATGAACTTTATTTGATATTATTTTTATTTCTATTTTATCAAAATTTGCTGGGGTTTTTTCATCCTCCTCATAAAAGTGGAATTTAATATTATAATCTTTAGGGAATATTGTTACAGGTATCAATAAAGTAAGAAAAAATATTATAAGAAATTTATTCACTTTCAATCCATTCATACCATTTTTCTAAAAAAGGATTAGCTGAAATTGCGGTTCTAAAACCAATAGTCTTGTGAAGAGTATTTGCATTTTCATAAATATATGAGGTTGTTTTACAATTAATTGATTCAGTAAGAAATCCCCCTCCTCTTAAAATTTCTCTAGAGTCAGTGTGTGAAAAATGTTTCTCTACCCATTCCTGAATATTGCCACATACATCGTATAAACCAATGGGAGATGGTGCATCTTGATTTGAATAATTTTTGCCATCAAAATACCCTACAGGTGTTGTACCATTATAACAGCCAAGATAATTTGCATATACACAGTTTAATTCACCAGTTCCGACAGGCATAGGGTAAATATATTTATTCAATACATTACCATCCATTAAATCATAGTGTATACTTGCTGCTACCTCCCATTCAACTTCATTTGCTAGATGGAACCCAGAGCTTGATTGATTATAATTAAAATTGGTATAAGGATCAGAATAACTTTCATCCAATAAGGATCCATCACCGAACTGATTATTCATTAATTCAGTTCGATTATTACAAAATACTCTTGCGTCATAAAAATTAACTGAATCTTTTGGGTATGATGACCATAAATATTCTGGATTGGAGGCAGGATCATTATATAAATCATTAGATACTTCGTATAAATCAATATAAAAAGCTTTTGTAGAGTCCAGAATGATCATATCATCATCTGTCCCAAATTCTACTTGATATAATCTGGGAACATATTCCATATGGTAAAATGGTAATGTTGCTGCTACAAAACTGGTATCAGAGCAAGCATTCCCTACGCCGCACCAGGTAATATTATAAAGTATACTTTGGCCGGCAACAACATTAGTATATTGAGAAAGATCATCGATATAAGCACCAGATAATTCATTATTAAGCTCATAGATTGAATTACCATCACTCAAATTGTTTGATAATGATACAGTTTGGATATACTCTGCATTAATATTTTCTAAATTCCAGTTTATTTTTATTGTTTTAGAATTAATTGGAATCCACTGCAAACTCTCTAGACTTGGGAAATCAATTATTAAAGATGAGGAAAACACTTCTTGAGATAAATTATAAGGGCTTTTTATTTTAATTGAGTACAATATACTATCTCCTAGCTGCACTTCATCAATAATTTGATATTGACAATCTGTTTCTCGTGACATAAGGGTATCAATAATTACAGAATCTATAGATCCTGAGGCATTGTAAATCTTTTTATTGATTTGCCAGTTTATATGATCTATTTCCTTGGTAAAATGATCTTCAAAACAATATCTCCAGTTTAGCTGAACTTCTCTTTCATTTAATTGTTGAATATTAAATGAATCAACACCAAGAAATTGATGATAATAGTCAGAACTTACACTATTGATTGATGCTCCAAATTCATTTTTAAAGTTTAAAGAATAATTATATGTTTTATCTAACTCAATTTCTGATGAATCAATAACATAAAAAGAACTATCATCAATATTCACAATGAATTGTGTAGAGTCCTCACTTGAATAGCGGCCTATTCTAATTGAATCAACATCATAAGTTTGTTTAAACAATATAACTAAGGCATGATCATCGTATGATGCAATTGTGATATCACTTGGAGGTGCTAAATAATATCCGCTATTAGGATCTTGTGTATTTATAGCATCGAAATCAGGGGGTTCTATACAGGATAGAATGATTAAAAGTACTAGTAATAAATGAACTTTCATTATTTAATTTCGAAATTTTCTCCAGCCCTGGATTACTTCAACCAAGTTAATTGAATAGATAAATGCTAGTCCGCCCACATTAATCTGGAAATCATTAAATGAACTAGTCATATCACTGTGCGATGAAATAGCATTATTATAATAGTAATTAAATAATTCATCATCTTCCTGATTATCGAGTGATTCATATTTACGTTTGTAATTATTATAATCTTTTAAAGATGAAGAATACGTTTGAAAACTTTTATATCCATCCCATGCGAAATATGCAACAAACAGTAAATAAGCACCCGCTTGCCATTTTCTCCATGTTTTTGTCTTATATAGCTGGTATTGTGCAGAACCAGGCACTGTATAAAATTTGAGACTATTTAAAGTATTGAAATCCACTTTTTTCATATTGACAGTTATTGAATTGGACGGGTTAAGCAAATTGGGTTTGATTATATTTTTATAGGAATGCCAACCATCTTTTTTAAACTTCAATATATGTTCCTTGTCTGATTGCCCCTCTAATATATTTAATGTTTTAAAACCATTATTAAGATTTGAATACACTTCAGGCTTATGATTATTCCAAAATATTTTAAGATCATTCCTATTACTTGGATTGGCAATATCATAATAGTATTTAATATTTTCTGTTTTATATCCCACAATTTTATTGTTATCAATAAACCAATCAGATAAATCTACATCACCAGAAATATATATCGTCGTATCCTTATAAATCATGTCATTATATTTAAATAATAGATTCACTAAACCATTTTCAATAAGAAACTCGGTTTTTGAATGATCTAATACTTCTATCTTTTCACCATTTTGAATTAATTCTATCTCATTATTATTATTTATTATTCTTGCAGTTACATTTGATGTGAAAGAGTTCATTTTTAAATTTTTAAATAACTTTTCAAAGTCAAATGATTTTAATTGAATGTATTTCTTTTCCTCCTCGTAACTAGCAATACTTTCACCGTTTCTCAAATTTAAATTGGCAGATATTAGATAAGAAGAACGATCATTCTTAATAATTTTTAAAGATAAATCGTAATCAGGTTTATCTGATTTTTCAAAAATTTTTGAATTATTAATTGCATTAACAGCTTTTTGGTTAATAATTGATTTTTCTGTAGCTGTACATTCCTCACAATTTATATTCATTAATTCAATTTGAAACTTTTCACGTATTTCAATTTTAATTTGTGGATCTGTCATGAATTTTTGCTTTATTAGATTATCCAATCTTTCTCTGGCATTTTGATTTACATTTTTTACTATAAACTGGTCTGAAAATAATCTTGTTAAATTCGGATAAATAATAATTTCTTGCACTGCTGTCTGTGATCGAATGATTCCTATATTTAATTGCCTTTTTCCAGATGAACCTAAATCAACTACCCTTTTATTATTTCCCCAATCATTGGATCCTTTTATAAATTGTGCATTCAAAATAAAATGTTTTAATACATTATTTTTATTTAAAAAATAAGCAGTAATGGTTGGTCTATTATCTGATCGAACTCCTGGAATTATATCGTCAATTATCGGCCTATCTGTTTCAATAATAATATTATCTAGAAATTCTATTAACTTATCTTCAATCTGCACACTTAAATCAAAAGTGTCTATTACACTACTAGCAAATAAAAATGCTTTACATAATGGGTAAAAAGCATGAGTATAATCACTTTTATCATACTTATTTTTATAATCAATGAAAGGTTTTTTTGCCTGTTCTTTTAGAAGAATATTATGAATTCTTTGTTCTTCAATATATTCTTTTTTGCATTTAAATAGATGAATTGTAGGACTGCTATCTTCATTATGTTTAACTATAATTTTTTTTGTATTTAATAATATAGACTCCGTTTCAGATTCGAGATAATCACTAAGAGAATTTTCAATTATTTCCAATTTTTCCTCTTTATACTTAGTAATGAGTTTGCTTTTAATTTTAACTTTAATATTTCTTGAAAGGTCTGCTTCGGCAATTTCGTCTGAACGTCCCTGGCCGCGATAAAATTGCTGTGTTACGTTTTGTTTTAATTTTTCCCAATCTTTAAAACTCCTTTCATCCATTTCTTCAGTATAAAAAATACTCTTATCACATTGGGAAAATAATAAATGGCTATTTGCTGTGATTGCAACCACTACAAATAGCCATTTATTTTTAGTCATAATTATTATTTATTTAATTATTAATCAAACTTTATTTGTGCTGTTACCCAATACTAAATATTTTTCTAAATTTATCACTTTGTGCTTGAAGTGCAGCACTTGACTTTTCAAACTCTTCTTCTGCTATTTCCCTAAACTTTAATTTTCTCCATTTTTTTACATCAAACTTCACAAGTGCGTAAGCAGTCCAAATATTATTCTCCTCACAATCAGCAAACTTAATTAGAATACAACTCTCACAATCACCTTGCAAGGATAAAGCCAGATTATCTTTTAATCTCTCTACAAAATCGTCTACTTCATCACTGTCATCACTGTCATCACTGTTTACATCTACAAAATCTTCAGCAATGTTTGCCTCAATTTCTAAAATCATATTTGTTTTTAACTTGTCGAGGACTTCTCTAACTGCTTCAGTAAATGCGGTTGTCGTGATATCCTTTCTACTCTTACTTTTGCCAACACCTACTCCGTAGAATATATCGTCATTACCAGCAGGCCTATTGTTATACCAGTCTGGTTCACATTCGCTGTAATCACCTCGTGCACTACCAGATGTTCCACAATTAAATGCTATAAACATTATAAAAGTTAGTATGAATAGAGTTGTTATTTTATGTTTCATGGTTGACCTCAAGTATATTATTTAGTATTGATTAACCTTAATTTTTCCATTCTACTTATAAATTAAATTATACTGCTTACAACTTTCTAACATTATATATTTTTTATATTTCATGAAATTTAATCTTCTTTACAATCGTTATTAAATTTACCTGCCAGTTCATGACCAGGAAAAATGTCCAGAAATTCCTTTTGTTTGATCGATTCCATTTCACCGGATTTTAATTTGCATTTATAAATGCGGATGATATTATATAATGCCAGCGGTTGCTCTTTCGTATTTTCATAACTTTCTATTATTTTTGTGTATTCTATTATCGCTCTATCATAATCGTTAATTCTTTTATTGTAAATATCTGCCAACTTCAAATGCGCTTTAGGTATTATCCTATTATCATTATAATTGTATTTCTCCAGCATTGAATTCAGTAACCGCATAGCTGTTTTTAATTCATCATTTTCAATTAGCTCTTGCGTGTACTCAAGAATAGCTTCCAATTGACCAGAATTCAATTTGTCACTTATACCCCATTTTCCACGTGGAACGCCATTAGCGTATTGCCGGTATTGCGCAATTGCGCCGCCTTTTAAATATTTTGTGTATTTTCCATTAATTTTATCATCTAAATAAGGAACAACTTTAATTTTTTCTCCATTTTTATTCCAATAGTGCCATAAATCATTTTTCAATTTATTCTTGTAGAATCCTTCAATTTCTTTTTTACCATTTTTGTACCATCTATAATATGGACCATTTTTTTGATTATTTTCAAAGTTCCATTCCTCTTTAAGCTCACCATTTTTGTACCAAATTTTATATGGTCCTGATAAAGTACCACTCACATAGGTTTTTTCGGATTTTATACTACCATTTTCATACCATTCGGTAAAATCTCCCCAATATTCTCCTTCTATTTTAAATCCTTTTAATCGTATTCTATCATTGTTGTAATATTCAGTAATTATTTCTGAATTAGATGCGTCATCAAAATCAGCACTACTCGCGGTTTCATTTTCATATACAACTAGATCATCTTTA
>Ga0066868_10000465_pt1 | contig 15074 bp, 9 predicted proteins | sample ETN01SmetaG_FD_65607 | JGI IMG/M metagenome (GOLD analysis project Ga0066868, IMG submission 65607) | Marine microbial and viral communities from oxygen minimum zone, Eastern Pacific Ocean - ETNP2014F12-01SV259 | ecosystem: Environmental > Aquatic > Marine > Oceanic ...
ATGAAGGGCAGAGCGCTTATAATGACGGCGAGCAATGTTTTGCCTGTGGATAAGTTGAGTGCCTGTTTACCTGCTTTTAGGTAGGCCATAAATATCCAGATGTTAACTAGGGGTCCTATGAAGGGGATTATGAAGAAGATTCCAGGTGAGCGAGCGAAGCCTGTGCATCTCCATATTTCTGGTGGGGTAACTGTAGCTTTCATGATTTTGTCGCCGATGAAGTAGAGGACATAGGACCATACGGCTAGGCCGATGATGGTTTCGATGAAGCCGAATATTCCTGTTGCTAAGATGTTGTCAAGTGGTCTCCCTGCGATGACGGTTTCTAGACCTCTTCCTATAGCTTGACTTACGCTTACAAGAGTGATAATGTAAAGCCCTTGTTTGCTTGCGACAGGGTCGTGCTCTACCTCCGCGTATAGAGAGTCTTCCATCTTCATGGCTCGTTTCATTCTATCTAGAATGTTGTTATTATGACTGGTAATGGTCATCTTAGTAAGTCCATCCTATTTGGGCTTGGAAATATAAATTTATGTTCAGTTTCACTTTAACCAAGATTAAGCCGGAATATCGGATATTTAGTATAAAACAGGCGATATTTACCTCTTTTATTCTATCTGATCATCTAAAGAAAGATTATCATCGTTAAGAGGTATTTCACGAAAAACATTTTTTATTTTAGTTAAATAAAACCAGAGAAAAAAGGTGTGGTAGGTGCTTTCATTACCTGCACCTATAGGCTGAAGACAATAAGAACTCAGTTAAGTGATGTTTTATGTTGAATTAGAAAAATTAGGCACAGAGGCCCCAACCGCAATCAGGGCAGGTTGCACATCCCTCTAAAAAGAAGATCTGAGAATCACATATCGGACAGACGTCTTCATTCCCAGTCTTGTTTCTATACTCCATTACATATGTTTGATCTGTTGCATTTGGTATGCCAATTGTATATGGATTGTTGTTACCATTTGAAGTTTCAGATGGATCTTTCAGTTGTAACGATGCATTTGGATGACTGGTTTCTTCAGTTTTCTTTCTCTTACTTGCTACTAAAACCTGATCCTTTATTGATGAATCCCTAAAGACAGTAATATCCTTACAACCTAACTTATATGCTAGCAGGTAGCTTTCACGCATGGATTCTGCAGTTGCTTCAGCAGGAAAATTATTGGTTTTAGAAATAGATGAATCAACCCATTTTTGAAGTGAAGCTAATGCCTTTATGTGATCTTCAGGAGTAATGTCAAGTGAAGTCACAAACACATCCTTTAACTTGGGCGAAATATAGGCTATTTTCTGTACACTCCCACTTCTTTCACTTACTTCACGAATCAAATCACTGTCATAAAGCCCTTCTGCAAGCATAACTCTCTCAAAAACTGGATCTACATAGTGGAATTTACCTATTTTCACATTCTTTTCGTAAACCAGACTATATACCGGCTCAATACCACTACTGCAACCTGCTATCATTGATATGCTTCCAGTTGGTGCTACTACCGTGGTGTATGCATTCCTCAAGCCAATATTTTTGATGTTCATAATTATCTCATTCCAATCGAAAAAGCATTTATCATTGTCCTCGTATCCACTAAATGGGAGTTTTCCTTCATTAAAGAAACTCTGTTCAAAGAATGGGAAACTCCCTCGATTTCTTGCAATTTCAATTGATGCGACCTTAGAATAGTAGTTTACAAATTCCATTAATCTTTCCATGAAACTTCTTCCATCCTCGTTATCGTATGATATGCCTAAATCAAACAGAAGATCCCCAAGACCCATTATCCCAAGACCTATCTTTCGGGTTGCTAAAGTCATATCTTCAATATCCTGTAATGGGAAGATGTTAATGTCAATTACATTATCAAGAAACTTAACAGCGGAAATAATTGCCTCCTTCAAACCGTCCCAGTCAAAGAAACGTTCACCTCTGTCATCGACTTTGCAGAATGCCCAGACATTTATACTTCCTAAATTACAGGATTCGTTCGGGTAAAGCAGTACTTCACCACAAGGATTGGTACATTCAATTGGTCCCAAAGAATCCAAGAACGGGTTATGCTTATTTGAATGATCTGAAAAAATCAGTCCTGGTTCAGCACTTTCCCACGCTTGATACACAATCATATCAAAGAGCATTCGTGGGTTAACTTCCCTTATAACTTCACCATTACGAGGATTCACAAGTGGATATGGCTCATTCTTCTCATAGTAATTCCAGAAATCTGGAGTTACTAACACAGATATATTGAAGTTTCTCAGAGCGATATTCCCTTTCTTAGCGGTTATGAACTTCTCTATATCTGGATGATTTATATTCATAATCCCCATATTTGCTCCACGTCTTATACCACCCTGTTTGATAACTTCCGTCATCATGTCAAAGAGTCGCATGAAGCTGAGTGGTCCAGAAGCTATTCCTGAAGTTGTACTAACAATATCCCCTTCAGGTCTAATATTTGAGAAGTTGTAACCCATCCCGCCACCAGACTTGAAGATTATGGATGCCTTCTTCAGAGTATCCATAATACTCTCTATAGAATCTTCCACTTTCATTACGAAACATGCAGAACCCATTCCCAAAGGATTTCCAAAGTTAGCTAAAACAGGTGTGTTTGGCATGAATTGTCTATTTATCATTAAATGATAGAAGTCGTCTGCGCTCTTCTCATATTTATCAAATTCAGAGTTTTGAAGCAACATGAGGAATCTACTCCAGCTCACTTTCATAAATCCCTTCAGATTCATTCTGTCATAAAGACGTTTCAAAGATTCTAAGTGATATTTATTCAATCGGTATTTTCCTATACTGAACTTTTCTTCATATTCCACAAAGTCAAAATCCTCATTCTTATGCGTAACAAGTCCACCCTCACGGCTGTATATTCTTCCATCAAAAATTAAGTCAGTTAAAACAACATGAGTAGTAACCCTCATAAATAGCTGTTTAGGTGTCTCTATTAGTCGTGAACCATCCTTTCTAAGATATCTTGCCTTCATAACACGCAATGCATTGAGATCAAAATGTTTGTCAACTTCATCTATATCATCCTTCTCTAGAATTGCCTTCTTCTCTTCTCTTATCTCTGCCCTCTTCTCGCGGTAAAGGATGTATGCTTTTGCAGCTTTTGATTGTCCCTGCTCCATCAATATTTTTTCAACCATATCTTGAATATCTTCAACAGTAGGTATCTTAGATGATGAAAACTTCATATTCGTCAGCTCAACCAATCTTTCAGATAGCCGTATTGCCAAACTTCTATCCCTACCACCTACAGACTGGATAGCTTTCCATATAGCTACTGCTATCTTTTCTTGGTCAAATTCAAGAATTTGATCATTGCGTTTCTTAATCTTAGTAATTTTATTAGCTTCCAAAATCATTCACTAAACCTATTCAAATAAATATAATAGGGCAATGTTGTAAGGGCTTTTTTGTTATCGGTGAAACAGTCTTGACGCAGATGAGGTCTCATGACATCACCAACTCAAAAAAAAGAGTCAATGAGACACTTTTAGGTTAATAGCAATTGACTTGAATAAAAAAAGAACATCTCTCTCATGACATTAAAAAACTTGATGTTATTCGCCACTATCTCTAACACTTTGGCACCGAATTTACCTAAAAAATATCATATCCCAATTGAGACTAAGTGTAATTAGTTTGATATAATGAAAAAAGAGGGTTTCAAACGTAGAAATTTTAAAAAAACCGCTAAACAGTTGAGTACCGTTTCATAGAAGTAGATTTGCACGAATCACATTTCAAAGTTCCTTCAGGGAACTTTTCACCACATGCCCGGCACACAACCATTTTATACCAAAGATGGTAAAATCCTATTGCTTTTTGTGTTTTGACAATTATTTCTGACAACATCTCAATGGATCCGCCAGTTGGTATCTCTATCTCAATAACAGAGCCTCCAGTTAAAGATTCGTATGATTTATGTAAATTTCGTAAATAATCTATCTTAGATATTTCTGAATGAGTTACTATAGGAGTCTGGCTATATTCACTCTTACCGGATAGAATAGATGTTGATAATCTACCATATTTTTCAAGATCCATTGATGCGAATCGTTCTCCTGAATCTCCCTGAAGTACTGCTACGAATACGTTCTCATTAAGTTTCATACTTTGTTCAGCAGCACTTTTTGCAGCTGTCTCAAGTATCTTTTCTAGTAACGATCGTTTCTCAGGCATCGTTGCTCTTTCTCCTACCAATTTAGCAATTGCTTCATTAAGCCCTGTTAGATTCACTATAAGTGGTACATATTCTTCTTCCACCATCATTGTTCCATTAATTAATGCAGGGAGAAGATTTTTACGAGACAGATTGCTTATTATCTTCTTGCGAGTATGGAGCGCACTTACTGATGTTTGTATAGCCATACTGAGTTTCGCTCTGAAATACGTTTCGTCTCTATTTGATTCATAAGAAAGTCTTGGTAAGTTAATAGAGAGTGAATGCAAAACTTTTACATTATCTGCAGGAAACCTTTTTCCTCTATCTCTACGCAATCCTGAATAGGCAATAGTGCTATTAAGCTGATTAGATATTGCAATTTTTCCTCCTGAATATATTGCAGATGCCAACATGCCCTTTAATTTAGGATCTATATCTGAATCATCCGTGAATACTAAGCTTATTGTAGGCTCAGGGACGCTCTTAACATAATCTTCGTATGCTGCAAATGTAGCCTCTAACACCCTTTTTATTAGGGCTTCATCAAATTTTGATGAACTACTATCTTTACCTACTTGTAAAGAGATAATTGGGCTACCAGGTCCTCCACTTGTAATTGACGGTATGAGCAAGAATGCTCTTCTTACCGTTTCTTTGAGTTCGTGTTTAGTTTTCTCCTGCGCATATTCAGCTAAATAAGATGTAAAGTTCTCTAATGATATTTCTGAAGAAACCTCTTTACTTAGTAGAGCAGTAAGAGTAACTAAAATGCTCAGAGCTTCATCAAGCTTGGTTGGAGGGTCTATCTTGGGAATTGCAGAAAGTTTTCCCTTGAGGTTGATTCCATTGCTTCTTAACGCTTCAAGATCAAAAAAAACAGTATCAGGCATAAGTCCCCAACTTCCACCATTCGTAATATGTATTTCACCTGCTAGATGAGCATCAGTAACATCTCTAGGAAGCTGTGAAAGCATCAGATATTCAGAGAAGACAGCATTGGCTGTCTTTGAAAGAACGACCCCAACATCTCCATCTCCAAAACCCGTATTGTTTACAAGTTCTGAAATATCGTAAATTGGAAGGCCGAGCCGAGTTAATTTGTGTCTATATTCTTCGAGACCATGCTCAACCAGTAATGCATTCACCATTTCCCTTATAAGAGGAGCTGTTAGATATATCGTCTGAAACTTGTAGAGTCTCGCTTCGGTTTCACTGGTGATTCGCTGTGCCAATTCGACCGGCATCCCTGCTTCTTTGACTAGGGATTGAAGTATCTTATCTGAGTTGAACTCCTCCATTGTCTGTCTTGATGTTCTAACGTAGAGCTTTCCACTTTCAACTACAGATTGTTCTTCTATTTGCCTTGTGACATTTAAAACTAGTCTTCCCAAACTTGTGACAGTATATTTTCGTTCCTGTCTGTTTAGAGCTATAAGCATTTGTCTTACAAGCTTGCGCAGATGATAGGCAAATTTTCCTGATTCTTTCTTTGATTTAAATCCAGCTAAAGACTTAAGCTCAGAATAACTTAATGGTCCTTTTGTGTTAAGTATGCGGAGGATTTCCAGTCTATTTGAAGATGCTATAACTGAATAGATAGTTCTAACTCTTCTAGAAACTGGTTGCATATACTCACCCTCTTAATGTGAAGGTATTTTAATGTAATTAGATCTAGATACATTTATTGCCTAAAGTTAATGGTCAAGGCTTATTGACACATATCGAATCCACATCTATGGAAAAATGTAAAAATTAGTGCATTCTATTGCATCGATAATATTTTACTCATCGTTATAATTGGTTGATAGATACTCTTAACTAATTCCTATTCTATCTTGTTTTTTGTTTTTTAGGTTGAAGTTAAATGTCTGCAGTTGAGGGAATACTCTTTCTGGGTCTCCTAATAATTGGAGGCAAAGTCTTCGAAGAGCTATTTGTAAAAGTTAAGTTGCCGGGACTTTTGGGTAATGTTTTATCAGGGTTAATTCTTGGCCCAAGTTTTCTTTCTATTGTAAAACCTACAACTGAAATTGAATTATTCACAAGTCTAGGAATCTTCTTTCTCTTTTTCTTGGTTGGGGTAGAAGAGATTGATCTTGCCGGTTTGTTATCTTCGCTTAGGCGGAGAGTCTTTTATACAGCTACAGTGAGTTTCTTAGTTCCTTTCCTATTATCTTTTCATATGTCTCAAAGTATTGGAATGAATAATGTTTCAAGTCTTGCTCTAGCCGGAGTAATTGGATTATCTAGTCTTGGTGTAGTTGCGAAGACACTCTCTGATTTGGGGCACCTTAGAGAGCCTATTGGGTTAGAAATATTCAGTATTACAGCGATACTTGAATTTGTTGGTCTAATTACAATTAGCCTCATTCTTCAGATGTTTGCAGATCCATTATCAACTGCACCTATTCAGTTATTGTTCTCTATTACCAGAATGGGTATCTTTTTCATCGTGGCTTCATTATTCAGTCTCAAAGTGTTACCTGTTCTTCTAAGATTCATCAAACGTCACACAGAAGTGAAAGGAGTTTTCTTCGGGATCTTGATAGGAATAGTCCTTCTGTTTGTCTATATTGGCGAGATTAACGGTGTTCATGGTGCAATGACAGCACTCCTAATTGGTCTTGCACTTTCTCAGATGCCTAAAGCAGATTACTATCAGAGCATAGGAGGGTTGAGAAGTATTGCAAATGGAATCTTTGTTCCAATATTTTTTGCAGGTGTAGGTCTTCAGATAACTTTCGAGTTCTTGGAACTGACTTCACCATTGATAATTAGCTTCATTTTAGTAGTTGTTGTAGGAAAGTTTTCTGGAGCATTTCTTGGCGCTCTTGTAGGCCGAATGAAGCATCCTCTTTGGATAAGCTCCGGAGTCATGGCGAAAGGATCCGTAGATTTAGCATTGATGCTTACTCTGCTAAATCTAAATCTAATAGATCAGAAAATATTTTCCCTTGGTGTCTTCTCAATTCTTCTTCTCCTTATCATATCTCCCCTATCAATGCGTCTATTATTGAAGAAAGGTGATGAAGATGCAGAAAAAAGTGGTGAAGCCCTAATTCCAACCTATGCTAGGCTCGCTTTGGAAGGTGTGAAAGTTGAAGATGTTATGTCCAATAATACTTTAACAGTAAGCGATAAAATAACTGTCAATGAATTTCTTAGTAAACATCTTGAGAAGGGAGCACGCTTCTATAATGTCGTTGATAAAGAAGGAAAGCTAATTGGACATGTTTCAGTGAAGAGCCTTAAGAAAATTCGGCGTAGGTATTGGGATAAAAAGAAGATAGGAGCGGTTATGCGAAAGCGAAGGATTCGAGCGTTTGAAGATGATGATATGTTCTCTATTGTTGAGAAAATGACACGAAGTGGTGTCTCTCCGATCCCTGTGGTGGATCCATCAGATACTTCTAAAATAATTGGAACTATTTCACGTTCAGATATTATGTCTCTTTTAATTAAGCCAGAGAAATAGATATGCATATATCCATTGTACTAAAACTTTTTTCTGGGGGAGTATGAATTTTTGAGTAAAGATTGGATGTTAGCTTCAAAATGGATGCATAAGAAGACTGAAATTTCAGATAACATATCAGTGAGAAAAGCTATTGAAATTATGGTGAATCTTGGTATAGGTTCAGTTATCGTATCTTCAAATGATGGGGAACCTGGAATGCTTACTGAACGAGACATATTAATCAAAGTCATAATGAAGGATCTCGATACTCGCAAAACTCTTGTAAAAGATATTGCTTCTAAACCACTTGTAACTATAGATGAAAATCAAACTCTTTGGTCAGCAGCTGAAATTATGTCAAAGAATCATATACGAAGGTTACCAGTAAAAAGTAAAAAAGAGGAAATAATCGGAGTTCTTTCAACTAGAGCAATAAGTGACGCCCTCCCAGTAATAAGTAGGTTCAAGGAAATGCAAGAAATCCTCTCTAATTTAAGAAAAATGAAACATCAAGATTAAAATCAAAAGAAAATTAGGCAATTTCACTGCTTAAACAAATTAGGTAAGTATCTTATAACTAATTTCAAAAATAGATTTAGATGAAGATTGTGAACCGGTTCTCTTTATCGTGACCAGAATTTTATAGATTATAATCATCAAGTTCCTTTGCCCAAGCGAGCATAGGAATCTTTAAAGATCTGGCTTCCTGGAGCTTCTCTCCTAGATTATAATTCTCTTGCTTACTCAACGTTTTCATCTTTTTTAAAGCCGTACTACAGTTATCAACATGGTTTAACAATGGCATAATATTCCACCAGCCTTCAACGATCTTTTCCATTTCGGATAGATGATAGTTAGACAATGTTTCAGCAAGACGAGTACTTGCAATCCTGGCTTCAGTATGCTCATCAATTAAACTATCGATACTTTCACCAAACGAACGTCTGAGCATTGGATATAAAATATCGTCCTCAAACTTCATGTGAGCACCTACAAGACCATTGATTGAGCCGAGTAACTTCATACCAGTTAAGAGTTCCCCCTTCTCAAAACTTTCACCAATATCTAGAAGAGTATTTTTGATATTATTATGTTCATTTTCCAACTCTGCTAATACATCTATAGTCAATATTAGTATATTAAATATGAATAGTTATATGTATTACACAATCAATGATTCATCAGTATTCTTTTCGGTTTGATTGTCTGTAAATTCATTTTTTAATAACTGAAAATAAACAACTTGAAAAAGGATAAAGGTCTTCAGGATTAGATTATATGGTGTTCTGGTTGAAGGAAGAATAATAGATAGTGTAATGATAATGTTTGCACTCGTTTTCAACGGGACTAATGTTGTAGTATTTGTTGACCTCACTCATAGAATCAAACGATTACAATAAGTAGCAAAATACATAATGAATGCAAGGATTGGTTCATTTAGATTACTATGGAATCCACACACACTTATTTTCTGTGTTTTAATCTTCGTGGATACTTCTTCGCTTCCTCATACCTTGTGACAAACCTGAATCATGAATTGGGACTAAACATTAAGATTAATTGACCTCTATAGAATAATGGGGTCGGTGGGATTTGAACCCACGACCACATGGAATTTCGGGAATAATTCCTCCCAAACCACGTATCTTAGACCAAGCTATCCGCATTATTCTTTATTGATGCTCTAGACCACGACCCCAACAGTTGATGTCCTACGCTTTATTTTAAAGATTAATCAAACATCTTTCATTTTTATCCTACTTTTTTTGAAAATGTAAAACAAGTCGCTACACTTGACAAAAAAGATCAGCAATTAATAACAAGTAAAGTTTCTGAACTTATAGGGGTTGTTACTGATTAAAAAAAGTGAAACATAATTATCAGAATGATGTGAGTGAGTCGCTTACATCAACTGCACCACGATGCCTAAAACTCTACTAACATAAGCTTATCAGATTTAAGAACATCAGTCATTTTTTTCAGTTGTTAGTTCTTGCATAAGTTTATGCATCATCTTATTCTTTATAATACTTTAAAGTTCACTTGCTCTCCTTTAACCTTGGTTCACTTGTACTAAGCCATACTGGTTTCCCAATTTCGCGGCGAGTCTTAGCAAGATTCACAACTTTTTGTGTTCGATTAAAGTTTTCTTCATACACATGGAAACTTTCAGCTGTATCAACATACTGGCCTACCTCAATTCCAACTCTTTCCGCAATAATCTTCTGCAAATTGATTAAAGCCCACATATTCATAGGAGCTGCTGCATATGCATCTCTGCTTCTCCAGTATGTATGCAATTCCAACCGTCCCTCGATAACTTTGCACCAAATAATCTGGAGACATGGCGGTCCAACATCTGGATGTTCATCATTCCAAACCATCCATGTAACTGCCTGAGCTCTGTTTGAGTAGGGTGAAATCTTCAGTTTCTCAATGATGTACTCTACCTGATCAATAATACCTGTGGTTGATGGTTTGTATTGAAATAACCGGTCATGGTAGGTGTAATCAAAAGCCTTTCCAATAAGGTGATTCTTTTTCCCAAGAATTACATCATCCGAATACTCATTAAAATCTGTCACTCTTCCCCATTCAAGGTGGAAACGAGGCTCCTTCAAAGGTTGCCTAATCACCATCCTTATGGAACACTCCCTTATCTTGTCTTTCTTAGTATCAAATTTGTAAGATTCCTTAAACGAAGTAATTCCTTTATTCCAAAGAATCTCCAGACTTTTTTCCCAAACCTCTGGCAAAACCTCCCCTTCTACAAGGAATTGAGGAAGATAATTATTTGTCATGCTCCCCCCCCTTAATTATTCGAAAGTTATTTCGTTATCGGTCTAACAAACCTATTCTATCATCTATGATAAAAAGGAATTGTTATGAATATTATGTATTTCATTTATCAGATAAAGTTTCTTGGTGCGGGGGGTGGGATTCGAACCCACGAACTCCTGAGAGACGGGATATCTCTTCACCCAACCTTAAGTCTCAGTTGAGACGATCTTAAGTCCCGCGCTTCCACGGCATTCGGCGCCCTCTTTGGCCAGACTCGGCTACCCCCGCTCAGCCCATTAAATGGCTAGATAATATATAACCATTAGAGGCGAAATTAAGATTTTATCTTCTGATTCACATCAAAAATGAGAACTGATTGCGGAAGTTCTATTTGAAGAGTCTCAAGTCGAGGTGGTTTGAAGGAGAGTACGTGTAATAAGACAGATTTACTTTTGTTTTTTCCCTTTAGTGTAATTGGCTTAATATTCCTTCTTTCGATCTTTACTGCTGGATTAAATAGAACATCAAAGTTGTAAGCATACGTTTCTCCCCAAATATCAAATGAATATTCTACTTTGAAGTAGGGTATTGATAATGTTATCATTCTGGAATATCTTGCTGAGTGCACCTTGAAATCATCTATGTAAAATCGATTGTGAAATTCGTCATAAAATGGTTTAACAGAGTAAACATTTGCTCTCTGTTTAGATCTACGCATAATACGATTATATTTATTGAATTCGCAATCTGGAACCCTAGATATATTGTGTTTTATATCAGCATGAATTTTAATAGATCTCTTTACAATGATCTTAAAGTTTGTGTCTATCATTTTCCTTAGGTTCTCGATGAACTGATTTTCAGTACATTCATAGATTGGCATTTTTTAATTACTCTAATTTTCTTAATGCTTTTACTGTCTTTTGTTTTCCATATATTGTAACAATTGGATCTCGAAGATAATCTGCATCTCCTATTTCGTCAGAAACTGAGATGTATTCCTGATTCTTCTTGAATACTCTTTTAATCCAAAACTTTGCATCTGTGATTACAGTTGCAGATGCAACTTCTGAAAATCCCAATTGCGTAATTTCTTTTACTACTGATTCTATTGGAATATACAACGATAAACTCTTTACCTGCAGTTTACCGGGCTTCATTATCATAATCAATTACTCTTTAGCCCTACTATCTAATATCTGTTACAGTTTTCGCATTCATTTTTATAGATGAATGTGATGGCATCCATAAAACTTAATCAATATCTCTTAGAATCTAAAGCTAGTGGGCTCGTAGCGCAGCATGGATAGCGCGGCAGTTAATTTATTAGTTGAACCTCCTATGCATGCCGACGACAGCTGTAGAAGATCGAAATTGATTTTCGGCTAAAGGTCGAGGGTTCAAATCCCTCCGAGCCCGCTTTAGAATATTTTTCCATCTCAAACTGAGACATTATCAATATTTAATCATTAAAGATGAGATATAGTATTGTGGAATAAGAAGTTAATTATGGACAAATAAACATCTAATACTCAAAAATTAGCATTATTTGTAGAATAATATAATGATAAACTGAACACAGTATTAATATAGTCATTATTAATGTATGCAAAACTTAGATGTCTGAAATTTCAGATCTTAAAACCAAACAAGCTTTCATTTGTGAAGATTGTGAATATGTTCTTCCTATTGGACCTATTTGGTTTTGCCCTGACTGTTTATCTAATTTATGTAATGAATGTTCAAACATCCATAAATGTATAATTAAATAAGAAATTATCAATTATCATGCATTCTATTGGATCAGTGTTAAAATTCATGATCTAATCCCTTATGATATCTTCTCTAAATTTAATGTTTCATAAATACCTGTATACCAGGATATTCTGAAGAATCTCCTAAGATCTCTTCTATACGAAATAATCGGTTATATTTTGCAGTTCTTTCACTTCGAGCTGGAGCACCAGTTTTAATCTGACCTGTTCCTAAAGCTACTGAAAGATCTGCTATTGTAGTGTCTTCAGTCTCACCAGATCTATGACTAACAACTACATTATAATTGTTCTTTATGCAGAGATCTGCTGCAATCCTAGATTCCGTTAGAGTTCCTATCTGATTCAATTTCAATAGAAAGGCGTTTGCAGCACCTTGTCTCATTCCCTTTTTCAATCTTCTGACATTAGTTACGAATATGTCATCCCCAACTATCTGAGTTTTTCTTCCTATTTTCTTTGTAATATCTGCCAAACCAACAAAGTCTTCTTCCTGTAGTGGATCTTCTATTGACTTTATTGAATACCTTTCCACCAATTCACAATAATAATCAATCAATCTTTCCTGACTAAGATTTTGGCCATCAATCAAGTAGGTTTTCTTTTCCTTATTATAGAACTCGCTTGCTGCTGCATCTAATGCAAGAACTAAATCTTCTCCAATACTGTATCCAGCCACTTGAATAGCTTCAGATAATGCATCTAAAGCATCTACTACTTTCTTTAATGGTGGGGCGAAACCTCCTTCATCCCCAACATTTACAGCACCTTTCCCAAACCTTTCTGTAAGTACTTTCCTTAAACAATGATAGACTTCTGCACCAATTCTAACAGCTTCACTGAACTTATTTGTACCCACTGGAATAATTAAAAATTCTTGAATACTCAAATCATTTCCAGCATGCTTACCTCCATTTAATACATTCATCATTGGTACCGGCATAATTCGGCAGTTTTCACCACCAAGATACTGAAAGAGATGCATGTTTAATCCATTAGATGCTGCTTTTGCGGTAGCAAGAGATACACCTAATATTGCATTTGCTCCAAGAATTGCTTTGTTAGCAGTTCCATCCAGATCTATCATGCATTTATCGATCTCTTCTTGGTTTCTTGCGTCAATTCCCGTTATTTTCGGTGCAATGATGTTAGTGATATTTCTAATTACATTCCGAACTCCTTTTCCAGAATATCTTAAAACATCGCCATCCCGAAGCTCAATAGCTTCATGTGTACCTGTTGAGGCTCCTGAAGGTATAGCAGCTCGTCCCATGCTGCAATCTGTGAATACATCTACTTCGATTGTAGGATTCCCTCTTGAATCAAGAATTTCTCTAGCAACTAATTTCTGTATCTTCATATCACTAGTTTTTGACACTTCACTCGCCATTATTCTTGATAAGTATGATATAAACTAAACTTGGCATCCTAAATAATTGACAATAAAAGTCGATAATGAAAGTGTTCTCTCTGCTATATAGACTATTCAAAGATGAATATAAAAGAAGCAGTTTTTCATTCAATTGATCTGTATACACTTGTTGCGAACCGTATAAATTAGGAACAAGCAGTGATGCAGGTAACTCATATTCTTTCTCTAAAAAAATTGTAGGTCTTTTCTTTGATCTAGCAATTATGGTTTTTAATGGGTTATCTATTAATTAACTGCTTTATAAATACCAGAAAGGGTATGACTTCAACTCTACCAATAATCATTTCTAATGCAAGTATCACTTTTAGAGGTTCAGGGAGGCCAATTTCAGTGATTCCTGTGGTCAATCCTGCTGTTCCGAAGGCAGCGGTAATCTCAAATATCGAATCTAGAAAATTGTACCCATAAAATGTAAATATTATCGAGCTAGCAAATATTGAAAATATTCCTAGACTTAAGAGAATAAATGCTGTCAGCACATCTTTCTCAAACAAAGCCTTGTTTCCCAATTTCAATGGAGTAATCGCTTTGGCTGGGAGCGATACTTTTCTGATTGCCCAAGGAATCGCTTTTAATGTAATTATGAATCTTACAATTTTTAACCCACCTGCAGTTGAAAAGGCGCTTCCTCCCACTAACATTATTAGTATTATTATGCTCTTTAGAGTAGCAGTAGTTTCTCCAATATTCATGAATTGAAAACCGGTTGTTGTAATTGCTGAGATAATGTGAAACGGAATATCCACTAATGATCTTTCAAATGATAAAAAGATGAAACCTAATAAGCCAGCGATAAAAATTATATATAATATGTAAAATTTATATTCAAATGAGAAAATCTTCCTTAATTCACGACTCCACAAATTATTGTGAATTGAGAAGCTAGTAGCACCAAAAATCATCATTACTGTGATTATTCCGATTGTCGTAGGCGTCATAATTGTCGATAGATCGTTGATGGGTAAGAAGCCAGCTGTAGAAATCCCTGAAAACACTAGATTTATTGATGTGAAAAGATCTATTCCCCCAAAGTATAGAAGAACAGTGAATAATATCGTATAAACGGAGTATATTGTAATTATCCTCCAGAAAGTCCCTCTAAAACTCGACTTGATCTTTCCAAATCCACTCAGCTCACCTACCACTCTTGTACTTTCAGATGGAGATCCCAAGAAGAGTACCATCAAATAGACAATTCCAATTCCGCCTATCCACTGAGATAATCCCCTGAAAAATATGATTGACTTTGGGAGTATCTCAACATCTCCTATAATTGTCAAACCAGTAGTAGTGAAACCGGACATACTTTCGAAGAAACCATTTATGAATAATCTGTCAATGCTCATTTCACCAAATATGGAATCTCCGAGATATACATATGGAATAGCACCTATTATTCCAAGAAGGAGAAAAGTTGAAATCATAAGTGTGCAAATAGACTCAAA
>Ga0066868_10000475_pt1 | contig 14947 bp, 10 predicted proteins | sample ETN01SmetaG_FD_65607 | JGI IMG/M metagenome (GOLD analysis project Ga0066868, IMG submission 65607) | Marine microbial and viral communities from oxygen minimum zone, Eastern Pacific Ocean - ETNP2014F12-01SV259 | ecosystem: Environmental > Aquatic > Marine > Oceanic ...
TTGCCATTTGACTAAATCAATCCCACAAACCATCTCAGTGACACCATGCTCAACCTGAATGCGTGTATTCATTTCCAGAAAGTAGAATTTACCATCCTGAAATAGGAATTCCACAGTTCCAGCATTACTATAATTGACCACTTTGGCAGCTTTGACCGCAGCCTCACACATCATTTTCCTAAGCTTGTTGTTTATTGCAGGAGATGGTGATTCTTCAATTATCTTCTGATGGCGCCTTTGTATTGAACACTCGCGCTCATAGAGATGAATTACATTACCTTGCTGGTCCCCCAGAATCTGGACTTCCAGATGTCTAGGTTGATCAAGATATTTTTCTAGAATGAGTGTGTCATTTCCAAAGGAATTGCGGGCCTCACTACTAGCGGCTTCAATAGCAGACTCCAATTCTTCAGGAGATTCAACGATACGCATCCCTTTTCCTCCTCCGCCTGCAGCTGCCTTGACCATCAACGGATAACCAATATCTCGAGCAACCGCATCGACATTACCACTTAATTCTCCATCATTACCAGGAATAGTAGGAACTCCAGCCTCAGCCATCATTTTCTTGGATTCGGCCTTATCACCCATCAATTTTATTGTATCTGGATCCGGACCTATGAAAACTAGATCGGAATCATTGACATATTTAGCAAAATCACCATTTTCTGATAGGAAACCGTAACCTGGATGGATAGCATCAGAATTTGTCTGTTTAGCAGCATCAACAATTTTATCGAAATCCAGATAACTTTCAGAAGGATTGGCAGGTCCAATCAAAATCGCCTCGTCTGCCATCAATACATGGGGGGATTCTGAATCAACATCCGAGTATACTGCAACTGCAGAAATCTGCATTTCTTTGCAAGCTTTGATAATTCGACAAGCTATTTCTCCTCGGTTAGCAATCAATATCTTTTTAATCATCACGACACCAATCTGGCTTCCGCTTTTCTAAAAAAGATCTGATACCCTCCTTAGATTCAGAACCTTCCCTTATCTGAGATATGAAATCTGCCAATGCCAGGTCCCTTTCTTGAATTTTTCTGGATAAAATATCCCCATTCAATAATCTCTTGATGTGTGTCTGAGCCTGAGGGCCTCCCTTTTCAATATCTGATATTAATGTTTGAAGAGCACCGTTTTCATTCCTCTCTTCAATACCATATAGAAATCCTATAGAAAGTGCCTTAGATGTTCCAAATATCTCTCCAGTTATGAATGATTCCCTCATCTTTCCTAAAGTTAATTTTCGGGCAACATATGGAGATATGACAGCTGGAACCATACCTATCTTGACCTCGGGAAAACCAAATTTGGTCCCTTCTTCGGCCAAAACGAAATCCGACGCACCGGCTAGGCCCATCCCTCCCCCTAAACAAATACCACGGACATAAGATATGGTGGGTAAAGGACATTCAACTAAAGACCTTAGCAATAATTGTAATTCCTCTGCCTTCCAGCTAGTTACTTCAGCTCCGGAACAGAAAACGGAACCGGAGCCCTGAATCACGACTGCTCTTAATTCACTGTATTTTCCAGAACCCTCAATTGCTGCTGTCATAGCTCCCATCATTTCGGAATTCAATGCATTTTTTTTACTAAGATTGTTCAAACTTAAGGTCAAAACACTGCCTTGTCGCTCAACAATAAGAGGTACCTGATTAGGCATGTATTCTCCTAATAATAGCAGTATTAATAATAGCCACTAAAAACGGGAATTAATCGGTGTCAACATGTGCTTCTAAGTCATCTCCCCCGGCAAACGTTGACTGGATTATGGAGTACAAATCGTCCATTCCCTCTCCTTCTTTGGAAGATACCGCAATCAAATTCGATTCCAAGGCAAGAACCTGCAAGACACGCAGTAATTCCGAAGAAAGAACTCCTGACATTCCTTCCAAATGAGGCATTGACATCGCCAATTTATCTAGGTCTGTCGCCCACTCGCGAACGTTATCAACTTCTTCGGGCTCCAAAAGATCACACTTGGTCAGTACTGGAAAGATTGGTATCTGGAACCTCAAATGGGCTGCGGAAGCTAGAAGCAATTGGGTCACAAAACCATCTGGTGTTCGCGAAAGAAGAGGATCCAGAAGTAAAATCATTGCTGAACGATCTGATAGATTCTCAACAAAGACTTTAGAAGCCTCACGATAAAGAAAAAGCTCGGTTTGTCCAGGGGTATCTACCAGAAAATAGTCACAGTTTATCTCCTCTATATGACCCCGAATCCAGTCCAGCTCAACAGCCAGCAGGTCTGCACAAACTACCTGTGCACCATTTGGCCCTAAACTATACTCATTCATTATCTCCTTCAACGTGAATTTCTCACGTACGTCGATAGCAGCCTGATAAGGAACCGTCTCAGCACCTGGATCAAGATTGACGGCTACACCATCGTAGCGTTGATGTTGCATCCATTCCTGTAAAGTAGCCACCAAAGTCGATTTCCCTGCACCTGCAGGGCCGACAAAGTATAGCAGTGCTGTATGTTCCATTAACTTCTTCTACGTGCTAAAGCTACAAGGCCAACCATTCCCATAGCTACCACTATAGAAGGTGCTGGCAATCCAAAGAATCCTTCGTCTTCCTCATCAATAGGGCCTGTTGAAGTTGAGTCTCCAAAAGTTACCTCTAAGGATGGGAATTCATTATCCATTTCATTGATTTCTTTTACTTGATTGTCTGGATCAACAACCGCTACAAAAATGTAGTCACCATTCTTCACGGCCCATGTAAATGAAATTGGTCGCGAATCACCCTTTAGGAGTCCGGTTATTGTCTTCGTAGTCAATTCATCAATGGGTGCGCCTCCTTCTGCATAATCCGAGGCCCGGTATACCTTCAAAGCAACATCAGTATCCAACTGAGATTGTTCGCCTTGTGGATAACCTACTGTGACCTTTATCGTGGCCGAACCATCGGTCTCTGTGACCTTGATAGAGTCTACTAACAGATTAGTGGTCAACTTCTCGATACTTATGGAAACGTTAGCAGCGTCATTATCAAAAATAACATTGATATCGCTACTGACCTCGACCCATACGACATAGTCATCTGTTCTATCTGCACCAGGAATCCAAGGCATTACAACTGACTGATGATTATAACTTGAATTGAAATCAATAAAACCATAAGGTCCAGAAACCTGATAACCAGTCCCTATAGGATAGAATCCCGTCATATTCTCCATTGCTACTGCCAATACTTCACCAAATCCAAAAGTTCCATCAATCGAAACGTTGAAATGAAGTCTATAATTACCTTCTTCAGGAAGATTGGACATACCAAGATCAAAGGTGATCGGGTGATCCTTGCCTGCAAGACCATCATTAACAGCAACACTGAAGATGGAAACATAAGCATCCATTGAACTAACTGCATAGATGTTCTTGAAATTCTCATTATTCCATATGTCCTCCTCAGCAATCAGTTTAGCTTCATCGACTTTTACGACTAGGCGGTATTGGGCATTCTCTGAGAACATGAAGGGAATTGATACATCAATGGATTCTCCCATCGCCAGAGCCTGATTCACATTAATTATAGCCAATTGAGCTGAGATAGGAGCTGCTGTATAGAATGTAACTTCCAGTTTGCTGCCCTCACTCGCCGTCATATCTCGGACACCGACATTCGCGATGGTGGCGGTAAGATTACTGGAAACTCCAACCATAGCATAGCCGTCATCATTAAGGGGAGCGACAGAAACGCTAACCACGTCTAAATCAGGTAATTTCTCAAAAACTTCTACGTATTTGTCACTATCATATTGGTTATTTGTATCGTCCCACTCAAGTATTGTGTCATCCTTGTCAACCCAAGCATAAAACTCGTAGACTCCTAATTTAGTGGGAGTCCAGGTATACTCGAAAAGAGTATTATCAGGTGGGAAACCAACGGTCTTGGAATCATCTATCTTGAACCAGTCAATCACACTCATATCTGGATCTCTAATCTTGATAAAGACATCAGTATCGTCAGCAAAGGCGTCGCCCAATACAGTCTGTGTCACTGCAATCTGGATTGTTCTAGGATCATTTTGGTAGACTTTACCTTGACCTTCATCAATGCCGTTCACAATCAGATCAGGCCTCTGTTCCTTCAATTCAAAATAGCCATCATATACCTTGAACCAATCCAAATCATTGTTGTTCTCGTCTGTTTCATCAATTACATTCTCTCCGTCTACGATAACACGAACGTTCCAAAATCCGGCATCATCAGGGGTTGTACTCCAATTGATAGCTAGAATACCATCCGATGTGAAAATCTCGCCACCCCCTATAGGAGTTCGAATGGACTTACTTTGATTGACAAAGACCCATGTTTGCCCCGAACAGTCACTATCTGGACATTTCATGACCTCAAGATACATGACCAATTCGCCGTCTTCTTCATCAAAGGGACCGGGGGGCTCGGCATCTCCCTCACCTGCGTTCTCAATTGAATATTTGAAAGTTACAATATTGCCAGATATAGGGTCAATTGGTTCGGCACGAATCGAATCTATACTATTGTCCCAGACCCTAAGATCGGGTTCGGTACAGTCACCAATACACATCTCGAATTCTGCTCTGTTATTATCTAAATCAGGATCTTCAGCTGTATTATTCTCCTCGGAATCAATGATTACTGTAAACTTGTACCTTCCTTCATCAGTATCGCCCGGAACAGTATATTGCCATTCCATCCTATCAGGCTCTGGAGGTGCGTCTGCATGAGGTGGGCTAAGAAAATCAAAGGTCACAGGAGAAGGGGCAAAACTGTTGGTAGCGTCATCATCCAATGGGTCAAAATAGGCCATAAAAGTGACAGGATTCAGAGTGCTTACATCTCCCTCATCGCCATACTCAAACATGACATTTACTTCTTCACCTGGATTTGCCTGGTTATTTTCCATATCGAATTCAATCCATAAATCAGCATCACCGGTCTCTGGTTCAACATTAACGAAGTTCTCGAATTCGCCGTAATCAACTGACTCATAAGAGATAGTTGCTGAATAACAAGTATCACCCACCTCTGTGAAGGTGACTGACAACGTAACGCTGCCGTCCTCTCCAGCACCCATGCTAATTGTGTCAGACTCGTCTGCTAAATCATTCTGTTCGCAATCAGAGAAGAGGCGTACGGTTGCATCATAAGAATCATCTCCACTATTTTTCCAGCCTACTAAAAAATCATATGGTATATTGGCCCTTGGTGGAGGGTTGCCTGCAGGTTCATACAAATTACTGACCTCTAAGTCATCCTCAGCTCCGGCCTGTGCTCCTGTTAAAAGCATAAGACTCGAAAATACCAAAGCCACTGTTACTGCACTCGCAAACAATTTTTTCTTGTAATCAACATCCATTACAATCACCCTTGCTACAGCCTTGGGCCCCTTAATAAGGGGTTTGCTATATTTATCGACATAAACCATGGCCCTGAATTCAAAGAAATTTGATGAACTTATAATTGAATGTCAGAAATGTCCTAGACTCGTTGAATATGCTAGTGAAACAAGGCTGAATAAAAGGAAAGATGGGTTTGAAATTGATGATTACTGGTGTAAGCCAGTCCCATCCTTTGGAAATCTGGAGGCTCATGTGTTAATCATAGGATTGGCACCGGGGAGGCACGGTGCTGGGAGGACGGGAAGGCCTTTCACGGGAGACTATGCTGGTGAAGTCCTGTATAGGGCCCTCCACGAATCTGGATTCTCCTCTTCGAAAGAAGCTGTATCTATCGATGACGGACTAGAACTAGATGGTGTAAGAATTGCCAATGCAGTTAGATGTGCCCCCCCACAAAACAAACCTCTACAGGAGGAGATCCTAAACTGCAGGCCATACCTGATCCAAGAAATTGAAATGATGGGAAATCTGAAATTCGTGCTGGCCTTAGGCAATTTGGCCCACAAGCAACTAATTTCCAGTATGAAACTGAGACAAACGGATTTTAAATTTGGACACGAAACCATCCACACCCTACCGGACAAAGATTGGAAACTTATGAACTCATATCATCCCAGTCGTTACAACATAAACACCAAAAGGTTGACATATCAAATGTTTTTGGAAATTATCCAAAAACTGACGCATTGACTTTTATTCAAGGCCCTTAGTGCCCATAGGTGGTAGAGACAAGATTACCAATCCTAACAACATCCATAATGCTTTTTGCATTGGGTTTTTTAGGAAGAATCGCTTTACACGATTATCATAACTTTGAAACCATTATGGTATCTGTATTCTTAGCTTCAATGCTATTACCTGCAAGCGTTGCGATGACAGTCACTCTCTCAATGATAGTTTTGAGTGATATGTATCTTGGATACTTTGGAGCTTCGAAAATCATCATATTCACTTACACCGGCTTCCTAATAGTATCTATGATAACTTCCGGGTTCCAGCATATAATCAGAGGAGAATTCAAACCGGGAACTGTCTACAAATTTACAGCATCGGGCCTGATCTTTGCAACAATTTATGATACGTGGACCAACTTCGGGGTTTTCTGGCTATCCTATGCCCATACCCCTGAGAACCTTGTGCTAGTCTATATCCTTGGTCTGCCGTTTATGATTTATCACCTTTTATCGAGTATAATCACCTTCACTGTCCTTGGTTTTCCAATCTATTGTGCCCTATCCAGTAAGGCTAACGACCCTCAAATTCTGAATCAGAGAAAAGAATTAGAGATATAACTTGAGTGAAGTAAGGAACGTCATAATAGCCGTCCTAATCGTGAATAGTCTTGCAATTGGAGGTATACTCTACGAAATCGGTTATTTTGATGAAGATGAATCGGATATTTCCACAATTGTAACTGCAAAACTAGTAATCAAATTCAAGAATCTGGGTGAAAATGACACCCTTACTTTTGAGAGTATTACGACCTCAGAATCCACTGCTTATGGGATTCTATTGGGCGGACAGACGCAAGGTAGCTACTCCGTGACGGCGACTACTCACTATGAATTTGGCCTTTTTGTTGAATCCATAGCTGGATGGGGAACTTGCGGAAACTGTCAAGACGAAGACGGGTTCTATTGGCTCTATTCTGTTAACGACAACGATGGAGGTGTTGCTGCAAACCGTAAGGTAATCAGGGATGGAGACGTTGTTGAATGGAATTACACCGACGAATACTAGCCTAAACAGTGTTTTTTATACTGAGACGCAAGGACAGGCTCTGTGTACCGAGTCGGGGGCTATGCAATAGCGCTGCTGGTAATTATTTCGGCGTTTCCAACAACTTTGCCTATAGGAAATGCTGAATCAGACGAGGATAGCCTACCTGAATGGGGATTCTACGTTTACATGGCTGGAGATAACACACTGTACGAAGAAGTTACTGATGATTTGAATGAAATGAAAATGGTAGGCTCAAACAATAATCTGGAAATTGTTGCCCTTACCGATCAATTATTGGGAAACGATTCGCACGCTTATCATGTCATTAAACATGGTGTCGAGGAAAAACCACTAAGTGAAATAAATGCAACTTGGGAAAACGAGATAGATATGGGAGACGGTGAAACACTGAAGGACTTCATGGTATGGGCTGCCACCGAATACCCGGCCCAAAGAAAAATATTAGTCATTTGGGACCACGGAAGTGGTTGGAAGAAAGTCGCAGAAGACCAAGGAAGCCATCTTACTGTCCCTGAAATTAGGAAGTCAATAGAGGATTATCGGGAAATAACTGGAGATCCGCCGTTAACAATGATTGGCTTTGATGCTTGTTTAATGGGCATGTTTGAAATTGCATACGAACTTAAGGATCAAGCCGAGATGATACATGGATCAGAAGCCTATGAGCCTCTGGAAGGTTGGACATACAACCATCTACTGTATAAACTGAATCAACAAACGACTAATTCGGAATTAGCACACCATATCGTAAATGATTACATCGAATCATATCGAAATGGATCTGTTTACACCAGTTATTCCGTGACTGCAGCTGTAGTAGATACGAGTAAACTGGAAGGCGTCTGGGACAAACTGGAGGATTTCAGTGGCCAGATTAATAGTGTCTTACCGGTTTATCGAGATCAAGTAAGCTATTCGAGAGATCAAACCCAAAGGTACGACCAAAATCCAGATTATCGTGATTTGTATGACTTAACCATCAATGTAGAAAATAGAATACCTGTTTCGGATACGATAAAATCTTCTAAAGAATTACAAGATGCAATAAATGATGCAGTTATAGCTGAGGATCATTGGCAAAAACCTGGGAAGTTGCCGGTTGAGAGAGCTCATGGACTGACAATCTACTTTCCCACTGATGGTGCAGAGACTGGTTACGATGATTTACTAATTACTGACAGTAAATGGTTCGAATTCATAAATAATTTTGCTACTGAGATGGAACCTGAGGCACATTTCTTAGAAGTAAATTCAATGAGTGTGGACACAGGAACCGGGTACGACGATAGTGTATTGGTAAGTGGAAGCTATGACGGAAATGCCTCTGAAGTCAGGATTAGGATCCTGAATTCGGAAGGAAACGTTACCAACACCTATAATGGAGATATCAGTCTAGGTGATATTCCAGGAATCTACTTACAACCAACAAAATCTGGAAATTATTCATTGGAAATCGGCATTTATGGAGATGATGGATTTTTACACGACCACTATATAAATGAAAATCTGTTTGTAGATCTTCATTTGCCGGATTTGGCAGTTACAGCTCCAGAAATAATGATTGGGGGTGATGATGGTGGACTATATCAGGTTCAAAATATACAAACTGACGACAGTTTTCTGATTAAAGGGAGTGTATACAACCTAGGAACTGTTAAGGCAAACAATGTTACTGTTTCAGTGAATGATAACGGAAATACACACCACTTTAATTTTCCAGAGATTGGCTCGAACCAAGAAAAAACCTGGAATATCAACAAAAATGGTACCAATTACGCTGGCGAATATTTTTTAGATGTCAGTGTCTCTTCTGAAGATGAATTTGAAATTGACGAGAATAACAATCAAACTTCTCTTTCATTCTTTATACTCGATAAACAGGCTCATGAGTACAATGTTGATACCAAGAACAAGAATTTACTCGAAATAAATACCAATCAAGAAGGTGAATATGAATTCCCTTGGCTAGAGATTTATGTCACAATCACCAATGATATGGTTCAATCTTGGGATTTTGTGACGATTACAGCTGAAATTCCCGATAATTGGGAATTTGAAGCTGAGCCATTCCTACAATTGTATGCTGAAACTGAAATTTTGGTAAAGGTCAGACCACCACTCCACACAGAAATGGGAGAATACAAGATTAGACTAAACCTTACCGATCGAAATGGATTTGTGGCCGGGAATGGCGAAATAACAGTTAATGTGCCACAATATCACGGTGTTAGCATCTCTGCAGAACAAATTGGATCAGAAGTGAAGATAGGCATAACAAATACTGGAAATGGGAAAGACCAGTTCAAACTGACAAAGGATTTGGAGGAGGGGCTGACTCTCTACCTGACAGAAACATACTTCGAGATGGATGCGTTTTCATCAATCACGATAACGGCCTTAGGAATGGAAACCAATATTTCTAAGGAATATAACGCCAGATTCACGGTTCAAAGTATAGATAACGAGAACATAACTGCTGAAGTAATACTGGAAGTAATAAACATAGAGAAAGTGGATCAGGGCAGTAACTGGATTGTTTCAATATTCTTAGCAACTATCGGGATGATTGGAATCGTATATTTCATATATCAAAGGAGAATCCAATAATCAATACAATGTTTTTTAGAGTAACAAGTGTTACAAGCTTGATGAGAAGTGTCCTGACTGCTATGATTCTGATTTTGACCGTTCTTTCCCCCACAGTATCAATCGCTGAGTCAGGGACGGAATTCAAATCAACATATTTTGATAGAAATTCCAATGGTTTAGATGACCGCATGGAAAAATTAGTCAATAATGGAGAAACTGTTGGAATCATACTGATTCTTAATGAAAGACCAACCCAGAAGCACTTTGATGAAATAGAGAATCTGGGACTGAATGTTAATCATGTCTACAAATTCATAGATGCAATACGAATAAACGATGTCCCAGCTACCAAAGTGAATGCTTTAACCAAAATCCCAGATTTGAAATTAGTGGAATGGCAAGCTCCAGTATATCCATTTTTGGACACTTCGGTTAGAGCAATAAAGGCTAGGGATTCGACTGATTACAATCCAGTAGCGTGGGACAAATTCTATGGTGAAGGAATTAATATCGCCATATTGGACACAGGAGTTGACAATGAGCATGAAACATTTGATGAATTTGGTGATCAAGGCGTAAGAAGATTCATAGCTGGAATAGATTGTGACGGAGGGTGTCCCACAGAGGATGGAAATTATAAATTCACAACTGAAGAAGATAGCAATGAGGATCCCGATGATTTTAACGGACACGGAACCCACACCGCATCTACCGCATTGGGAATGGGAGGTGACGATGATGAGGATGGTGATGGGGAGCCTGACTACATAGGTGTAGCTCCAGCAGCAAGACTGATTGATGTCAAGGTGATGGCTGATTGGGGTTCTGGATCAAGCGCTGATATTAATGAAGCTATAGAAGCATGTATTGAGAATGTGAATACTGATTGGGAAAATGATGGTGAGAAAAACAACGGTGTACATGTAATGTCAATGTCACTCGGCACCTCGGGTGGAAGTGACGGGTCCGACTCACAATCCCAGCTCGTTAACGAAGCGAATGCCGCTGGGATTGTGGTCGCCGTGGCAATGGGTAATGATGGAGAAAATGAAGTCCCTTCCCCAGCCGCAGCTGACTGGAGTGTGGCGGTTGGTGCAATGGATAATGAAGACAATGTAAACAGAAATGATGATGATTTGGCCAGTTACAGCAATTATGGTCCAAGAGATGATGATGGTGATAATGATAGATGGGATGAGCTAAAACCGTCTGTTGTTGCACCTGGTAGTGGTATAACTGCTGCTTTGGGACACAGCAATATTCCTGGCTTCCAGAGCAGTGCGTCTGGCTGGACCTCACAAGATGGAACGTCAATGGCTTGTCCTCATGTTGCAGGTTTAGCAGCACTAATCCTAGAAGCAGATATCTCACTTAGACCTGGCAGTAATTCAAATGGTGTAAGAGACCGACTGCAGGAGTATTCTGAAACTTGGGATGGAGAATACGGAGGTGAACCTTCCGAGCCAGATGAAAGCGACCGCTACAACTACTACTATGGATATGGGTATCTTGACAGCTACGAGGTTGTAGACATCAATCAGCCTGACGCATTCGTGTCAGAAATGACTACAACTCCGAGTGAACCTGTTGAAGGAGATACTGTAACTATCTCTGCAAAGATTGAGAATGTAGGGACTATGGACATTGATGAGGCCATGATCAAACTGATTGTCAATGATGCTGAAGTAGAAAGTGATGGATTGGGAGGTATCAGTGTTGACTCACACGTCACCTGGACTTACAACTGGGAGCCTGATGAAGGTGATTATGATATCCGGGCCGAAGTGTATGATGTTTCACCAGCTGAGGCCGATTTGGAAAATAATATTCTGGAAACCTCCGTTTCTGTTGGAGCGGCCCCTGCCGAGGGAGTTGATCTAGCGATAATCGAGGTTTGGACTGATGACAGTGACCCGATTCACAATGAACATATTGCAATCTATGCTAAAATCAGGAATCAAGGAACTGAAAAGGCAGACGACTTTGAATTGCGCTGGTATGATGATAATGAAAAATTCACTACTCTGGACGGTGAAGAAATTGAAGTTGACGAGGAGATTATTATTTCAGGTGAGTGGATAGCAAAGGAGGGAGAGAGCGAATTGTTAGCATTAATGGTTAGTATTGAACCCACAGATCAGAATTCCAATAATGATGGGAGAACTTTTGTAATAGATGTTGGACCTCCGTCAGAAGAACCTGATTTTTCACCAGCAAACCTTGAAGTTGAGGGGATGTTAGAGGAAGGGCAAGAAGTCACAATAAGTTTTGAAATAATGAATCTTGGAAAAACTGATGGTGAAATCGAATATATATTAAGAATAGACGGTGTGACTGTAGACAGCGGAAACTCAGAAGTTAGCGGAGAGTCCTCAGATGAAAGAAGTTACGATTGGAGCGCCTCAGAAGGAAACCACGTCGTAAAAGTTGAATTAGAAAACTCGGAACCGGCTGAGAGCTCGCTGGAAAATAATGAAGTAGAAATTAATATCGATGTTGAGGAGTCCAGTGCCAAATTCGAATTGATGGGAATTTCATGGACAGATCCTGTATTCAAAGATGAGGAAACTGCAATCAAAGTGTCTGTCAAGAATTTTGGAGGAAAGGATGGAACCGTTACTACCACGCTCTACGCATCGGATTCAATGGTAGGCAGTGAGACAACAGAAATGGAAGCCGGACAGGAGAAGGACGTCTACTTCACATGGACTCCATCGGCGGCTGGGAGTATCTATCTGTCCGCACAAACTGATTATGACGATAACACTATTGGAAAAAATGCTTATGTTCAGGAAGTCGAAGATGAGAACGTGGGACCTGTAGCAAATGGATTAATTTCTGTCAATGGCATCCAGTCTACGAACTCGATGATTGCCAATGCCAATACAGGTGACATCGTCACCTTCAGTGGAACAAACTCTTACGATTCAGATGGGACCATCACCAAATATGACTGGACCATAGTCCGTAGTAGCGATAACCATGAGATTAGCATGATGCAGGAAAACTTCGAATACACGTTCAATGAAGGTGGAACGTACAGTGTAACCCTTACTGTCACTGATGATCAGGATGACAGTAATGCATGGCAAGGCAACGTGATAGTAAACGAAAAAACAACTGTAACCGGTAGTGGAGACAATGAGGATGATAGCAACACTTTGCTTATCGGAGGGACTATAGCAATCATTGGATTGATAGGAGGTGTGCTTGGTCTCAGGTACTTCAAAGGTGAAGAAGAAGATGATTTCTTTGACTTCGATGATACTGGACCTGTGAATCTAGGATGTCCCAATTGCGGGGGCGTGATTGCCATCACCACTGATCAAAGGCCTATCCAGGTGGCTTGTCCGATGTGTCAAAACCAATTCGTTATAAGAGAATAATACTTTTCAGGCGTTAATACCAACTGCTTCCGTGATGGTCTCAAAACCTGCCTCTTTAACACGTTTTTTAAGGCCAGTCATTATACTTCTGGCTATACTTGGACCTTCGAACACAAGTCCCGTATAAAGTTGAATCAAAGAGGCCCCGGCAGTTATCTTTTCCCATGCATCTTCATCGTTGAAAATCCCGCCAACACCTATGATTGGAATCTTTCCACCAGTCATACGATAAATCTTGCGTATTACCTCTGTACTTGTATCCTTCAACGGAAGGCCACTGAGACCACCTTCCTGGTCGTAGACTGCCTTACATCTTGAATTATTGGTATCTGGGCGCTTTGTGGTGGTATTGGTCGCTACAATTCCTTGCAGATTGTGCTTTGGTATCAATTCTAATATCTCTTTCAGCTGATAGTCATCTAATTCTGGAGCTATTTTGACAAGAAGGGATTTTGGCCTCTTTCCATTTTTCTCGGAGCATTTCAAGTTGATCGTCTGGCAAAGTTCGAGAATTGAATCAAGACGTCTGGACTGTTGCAATTCACGAAGGCCTATAGTATTAGGGGAGCTTACGTTAATCACAAAGAAATCCGCGTGATTCCACAATATTTCCATTGAACCTGCATAATCCTTAGGAGCGTCCTCAAGAGATGTTATCTTGGATTTTCCAAGGTTTATCCCTACTGGTGCGCCTGGCCATAATCCTCTTTCTTTCCAGTCTGATAATTTATCGTGTATCAATTCAGCCCCTATATTGTTGAAACCCATACGATTGACCAAAGCTTTCTCGGCCGTTGCCCTGAACATTCTCGGCCTAGGATTTCCTAACTGATCATGGAGTGTGACACCTCCAATCTCTGAAAAACCAAATCCAATAGATTGCCAGGCTGGAACAGCCTCTCCATTCTTGTCAATTCCAGCCGCGATTCCAAGGGGATTTGGAAAGTCAAGCCCAAAAAGTTTTACAGGCAACTCAGGAGAACCATACAAATTACCTGTTAAGGACATCAAGAAGCGAGAACGACTAGTTACTGAAAGAGAGGAAATAAGACGACGGTGAGCTTTTTCTGAATCCTGCAAAAAAAGGGCAGGACGCAAGATTGTTCTATACAGCAGGCTCATCTAAAAATGAAGTCGATAACTGGTTCGATATAAGGTTAATGGAACCATTATTCTGATTCTTCCTCTGCTTTTATTATAGTAAACACGATACTAATGATACCTGCTAACACAAGAATCCCACCAATAATCAGCATCAAGGGAGGCGAATCCTTCCAATAGAACCAGGACATCGACACTATCAGGCCAATCATCAAGCAAAGTGCGGATCCTACCTGTCGTACCAATAGCGTCATGGCTGCCCACTGTCGTTGGCCTTAAAACCAGACCTCCTTACAACCCGATATGGGCATGAGCCTGACAGTAATTATCCCTACATTGAATGAAGGTGAATCGATAGGACCTACTATCGACCAGATTCCAAGAGATGTTCCTTGGCTGGATGTCAAGGTTCTGGTTATTGACGGTAATTCAACAGATAATACTGCAGCGGAAGCCGAGAAAAGAGGTGCCAAGGTCGTCAACGAACCCCGGAAGGGATATGGCAGAGCCTACAAGACGGGGTTCGGTCTGGTCGACACGGATTTCGTAGCAACTCTTGATGGCGATACAACCTATCCTGCCGATAAGATACCGCATGTTCTAGCATTCTTGCTCAATAATAATCTTGACTTTGTGACTTGCAACAGACTTGACAGGATGGATCGGGACGCAATGTCCATGACTCACAAGATAGGAAACTGGGGACTGACTTTTGGAACCAATCTA
>Ga0066868_10000495_pt1 | contig 14681 bp, 16 predicted proteins | sample ETN01SmetaG_FD_65607 | JGI IMG/M metagenome (GOLD analysis project Ga0066868, IMG submission 65607) | Marine microbial and viral communities from oxygen minimum zone, Eastern Pacific Ocean - ETNP2014F12-01SV259 | ecosystem: Environmental > Aquatic > Marine > Oceanic ...
CCACTCCGAATAATGAACGATTTCTTCGGGAAACACAAACGGCATTTTGAGACGGTCCATAATTTTCCGAACCTGGTCTCTTAATTTTGGATGGTGTAGAATTTCTTCGCGAACCTCCTTGTAATGGCCATAGCTCGTTCCACAGTGGATCATAGGAAAGAAACCATCCAGCTTTGCCTGAGCGAAATTTCGCACTGCAACCGCAGCTTGTGCCGCAGAGTTGGATGTTGATGATGCATAATAATTCCACGCTGTGCAGGAAGTTTGGTCCCTCGGATCATGATATTCATACCCCAATTTCCTATTCAGCCAAAAGATTGCCGTGGAATAACCGGGAATGTGTCCACATTGTCCACAGGATTTATGGTGCCAGGTAAATTCCAACGGAATTTTCTTTTTCCGGCCGTATTTCGTTTCCACTTCCACATAGGGTTCCGGCACACGCTGAACTTCTATTTCACCTTTGGCTTCCAATTCAAAAAGTGATTCTCGGTAATCTTCAGTGGGTGGTTTTCCTTTGCGGATAAATTCCCGCTTTGAAGCTTTTGGTGGAGATGCTGTTGCTATACTCATAGTAACTCCCTATTAATCTTCCAAAACATTTTCAAAATCGTCAATATCATAACCGTGCTCTTCAAGCAGCTCTTCCATTACTTCTTCCAGGATCATAAAAATTCCTTCATCAATATTTTCGATCATTTCAAGATTTCCAGTCAATTTCCAAATCATATAAAGTTCCAACCGTGTTTTTTCTGAAACATCCCAGGCCAGCTCAGTTGTGTGCATGGTTTCCGGGGGAACTGCTCTACGCCACACGTCCAAATTATCAGAGACATCCTTGACATCCGGTCCCCAGTCCGGGAAAAAATCGGGCTGGAGCATGTCCGGTGCTACCTGTGTTCCTGTGGACATAATCTTATAAATGATTCGGCTGTAGGCTTGCAGTGCTTTTTTTGCAGATGACAGACCGTGGTTTACCGCCACTTCACGCATGATGGTGATTATTGCTCCTGGATTATTCTCTCTGGGACAGCGAGTACAGGAAAAACACTGTGAACAATCCCACACAGAATCGTTCAATAGTTCGTAAAAAGTATCCACATCTTCCCGACCCATAACCTGCGCAAAAACTCGGGGACTGAAATCATAAAACCGTGCTGATGGACACGCAGCTACACAAATACCGCACTCATAACACCCGTACATTACTGATTTCCATCGCAAATCATCTTTTACCTCCTGGAAAAGCTTTTGCTTTTCTTCATACGGCACGTCCTGATATTTTGCGTCTTTATAGATCGACATATAAATTTCTAATTATTTGATTGAACCAATTCCAAAAGATTGTTTTCTCCAGAATATCAGATCGCTATCTATCAACCTTCAAATCCCTCACAATGTTTACAGTCACCAATTTCTTTTTCAGCCATATAAGAATCAAATCCGGAAATGGCATCATCACCGCTCACCAGGTCACCACTATTTTCATCAAAGTTGCTTGGCTGTATTCGAACGATCCATCCCTGTTTATATGGACTTCTGTTTAAAATTGTGGCATCATTTTCCACCTCTCTGTTTGCAGCAACAATTTCACCTGCAAAGGGGGTTTTAACCGGTCCAACCCATTTCCCGCTTTCAACTGTTGCAACACTTTTACCAGCTTTAACACTTTTGCCCACTTTTTTTGGTCGACAATGAATAATATTTCCTGCCATGGATTGGGCAATATCTGTCATACCAAGATCTAAAGTTCCATCCTCATTCTTTTGTATCCATACGTTAAAATCCACGTGGTATAAAAGACTATCCGGTAACATACAATTCTTTAATTCAGCCATTTCCCCTCATTATTTATATTTAATAGGTTAAAACCAGTTCACTATCCAGACCCACATCAGTCATATATGCAGCGCCCACAACACCATCACACTCTTCAATAAGATCATCTTCTGTCATGTCGTGTAACTGCAAAGCAGCAGAACAAACTCTCATCTCCACATCTGCTTCTTTTGCATCTTGAATGAAGTCCATAATCGATTTGCCACCTTCTTTAGCAAAAAGATTATCGGGAACCCCTTTTTTCATGAGGAGAACACCGTCAATCTGGAAAATCATCTCCGCTTCATTGTCCATGGCAGCTGCGATATTTGCCATGTAAAAGGGTGTAGCACAGCGCTGGGGTGTTTCCGGACCTGAAGTGACAAATATGGTTACTTTACCTTCATCAGCCATTGGGTTTCTTTCTCTTTTTATACGTTAAATAAATAATTGAATATCCGATTCTGCGGCAAATTCCAAAAATGTGGCTGCACCGCCGATATCTACACCATCCACAAAATCATCTTTTTCAAAACCAAATACATCCATGGTCATCTGGCATCCGATTAACTTTACGTCCGTTTCAAGACAGATGTCCCGTAGCTCTTCAATGGTTGCTACACCTTTATTTTTAAAGGTCTGTTTCATAAGAGATGTTGCCACAGTTTCGAAACCAGGTACATTTCCCATTAGTAGATTTGGCATGGGCCACTCAAAATTTTGAAAACCTTTCGGGCCAAAGGGCATCTTCATAGGCATCGCCGGGTTAGTCGCTGGAGCAACTTTGGCTTTAATGTCTTTTTTCAATAGGGTTAATCCATAAAAAGTAAAAAAGACAGCAACTTCCATTTCCATTGCCGCAGCGGTCGAAGCCAAAATAAATGGTGGATAGGCCCAGTCTAAGGTTCCCTTAGAGGCAATAAGGGCCATTTTTTTAGGTTCGCTCATAATTAACTTCCCATCTGAAATGGATATTTATTTTTATGATGATATATCAGGTCTTTTTGATATAGAAAATGTAAATATCACCTACTTCAGAATGAGTAATTAGCTCATTTCCTGTTCGTCTGGTCCACGCATTAACATCATTAACAGATCCTGGATCTGTCGCTTCCATCTTTAATATCTGGCCTGATTCCATGGTGTCCATTTGTTTTTTTGTTTTGAGAATGGGCAATGGACAGCTAAGCCCTTTACAATCTAATACTTGCTCATGTGCCATTTCGTTCATACTACTTCCTCTCCAGTTTCTATTTTACTAAATTCAATATCCCACTTACCTGAATCTAGCTTGGACTGAACATCACTCATGCAGTCAAGAATTTTGATAATAAAATTATTTGCCAATGAATAGAAATAACAGGTCCCCTCCTGGCGATAAGTGACAATATCCCTGTCATACATTACTTTAAGATGCTGGCTCGTTATTGGTTGAAGTAAATTAAATTCCTTTTGAATTTGTCCAACGGTTTTTTCTCCATCTTCCAAAAATTCCACAATTTTGATACGGTCCGGATGACCCAGAGTTTTTAGGATACGGGCCGCAGTTTGAATAAATTCCGGTGAAATATATGTTGTTTTTACAGCCATCCCATTGGAATATAGTAAATTTGCTATATAAAATAAATACTATGTTTTATCCTTTTTTTAATTGAGGGCATACCATGTTTAAAGGATCTGCATTCATCTTAATTGGAGGTAAAAGTGAACGGTTTAATTCACCAAAATGGAAAGCAGTTATTGGTGGGGACTCAGTTCTGAATCGGTTATGGAATGTGTGCAGTAACTTTGAGAATCGCTTTGTCGTTGGCAAAGAAAAACCGGAGAACTTGAATAAATTATTTATTCATGATGAATTTGGATTGCAAGCTCCCATCAACGGATTATACACAGCATTAAAACACACCGAAACAGACTGGAATCTCCTGCTTTCATGTGACTTACCCTTAATGGATGCTAATGTTTTTAAGGTACTTTGGGATGCTAAAACCAATAAATCTAATCTAGTGATTCCTATTATAAATGACCGTTTTCAAGGAACCTGCGCACTTTATCATAAATGTATACTGCCCCTAGTAGAATCTGCTATTGACCGTTCAGAATATAGTCTATTTTCTTTAGCTAATAAAGTAAGTCCAATTAAAATTAATTTTATCAATGATAATCGATTCTGGAACATGAATACAAAAAAAGACTATAAACAAATAATAAAATATGTTTCTAAACAAAACTGATCATCGCCTGTAGACCACTTTACCATTAACAATTGTAAAATGAACATTCACACTGGGGATTAATGCAGGATCAATTTCGCTCAAATCCTGAGACAAGACGGTGAAGTCCGCCATGTATCCCGATTCTATTTTACCAAGGTAGGATTCAGCAAACATACTGTAAGCAGCCCAGCTAGTAATGGAGGCCAAAGCCTGGTCTACTGTCATTCTTTCGTTTGGCTGCCATCCTCCTTTAGGCCACCCGCTGGTGTCTTGTCTTGTTACAGCTGCATATATACCTAATAGTGGATTTGGAATTTCAACTGGAGCATCGGAACCGCCCGGGACAATACTACCTGCCTGCAATAGTGATTGCCATGGATATGCTTCATGAAGTCGATCATCACCTAGACGTTCATCTATCCAATACATATCGCTGGTACAGTGTGTCGCCTGCATAGATGGAATAACACCTAAACCAAAAAATCGTGTCAAGTCATCGCTATGAATAATCTGGGCATGCTCAATCCTATTTCTGGCATTGTGGGTACCAAATTGTTCAAATATATCAAGAGCAATTCGGTTTGCTCTATCACCGATACAATGGATTGCAACTTGAAATCCAGCTGCATTGAATTGGCTTACTTTTTCAGTTATATTTTTTACATCCGTTAAACTTAGCCCCATATTTTGTGGGTCATCTGCATATGGCTCTAAAAGGGCAGCGCCCCGTGAACCCATTGCTCCATCAAAATATATTTTTATGGTCCGGACGGATAATAATTTATCAGTGATATCTGGACCTTTATCTAGAGTTTCCAGATAATCCTCAGGGTTATTATTCAGCATAGAATTCACACGAATTGTCAATTGTTCTTTTGCTATTAATTCTTTTAATATTTGAATTGTTTCTATATCTGTTCCAGCATCATGGATTGCAGTCAATCCAAATTGATTTAATTTTCTGATAGCATTCTTTATCTGTCTGAGTTTATCATCCCTATTATTGGCAGGTATAAAATTGTTAATCAAGTCCATGGCGTTATCAATTAATATCCCGGTTGGATTACCATTGCCATCATGTAGGATTTTACCTCCTTTAGGGTCCTGTGTATTGCGATCTATGCCACAAATGGATAGCACTTTTGAATTCACCCAGGCAGCGTGTCCATCTATCCTTCGCAAATAGATGGGTTGATCATCTGCTACCATATCGAGCATTTTTTTAGTGGGGTATTGTACTTCTTCCCAGTCATTTTGATCCCACCCTCTGCCCAATATCCATCGCTCAGATCCATCATAAACGTTAGAAACAATTTGGTTGATTTCTGCAACACTTTTGGTCCCAACTAAATTAAGTATCTCCATGGCATTACCATATCCAACTAGATGCATATGCGCATCCATAAAACCAGGATACACTACACCCCCTTCTAGGTCTACACTTTTGTCACCGGTCAAATCCTTACCAATTGAAATGATTTTCCCATCGGCGCAGGTAATAGAATTTGCTTTAGGGTAAAGAGGTATGACACAATTATTAAATACGGTTACCTGATTTTGTTTACAACTGATCATAAAAATAATTGAAATTGCAATATATGATTGTTTTACAAGAGCTCCATTTTTCATTGATATATCATAGGGAAATTATATGATTGTTGGATTATGAACAAAACTCCTGAAAAACTCTAATATCCCCCTCCACTTTCCTAGATAGAGAGGAAAAAATATTCCGGTAACTAAAAAATGAAAAACTTAATATTAATAATCTTGCGAGTCTTAAGGCAATAAATACTTTATGGCTTCTTTAGCTGCCTGAGAGAGGGGCCGGTCTTTCCGAATAATGATGCCTGTCTCCCGATAAAAAGGGCCTTCTGTTATTGGTATTGAAACAAGATCTTTATTTCTTATTTCCTGTTGAACAGTATTTTCCGGAAGCAATGAAATACATTCTCCAAGTTCCAAAGATCTTTTTAATGTTTCCACATTAGCATAGTCGTGAACAATATTTACCTCAACATCATGGTCCTTTAAAATTGCATCGATGGCACTTCGAGTAGGAATTTCTTTAATAAAACCAATAAATTTTCTTTTATTTAAATCATTCAAACTGATTTTCTTCTTCTTCGCTAATTCATATTCTGGAGCACAGACACACACTAGTTTTTCTTTTGAACCCTTCTTTATCTCAACTAATGGATGCTGCCAAGGATAGGCGATCATTCCAAAATCACACAGTCCTTTAATAACATCTGAATATATTTTATCAGATCGATTATATTCTATATGGAGATTAATTTGTTTGTATTTTTTCATGAAGGGTTTTAACAATGGTGGTAAATGATAAAATCCAATGGAATATACTGTTTCAATATTAACCGTCTGGGCAATTTCGCCGATGGGGGCATGCATATGGTCCATGGTAAGCTGATATGCATGAAGTATTTGTTTACATCCCTTTAGGAATATTTCACCCTCATGGGTTAAGGCAAATTCACCTTTTCCTCGAATAATTAACTGGTTTCCAAAATATCGTTCCAGAAATGCAATTTGCTGACTCACAGCCGATTGCGTGATAAAGTTAATTTTAGCAGTTTTGGAAAAACTTTTGGTTTCTACTGCATCAGAAAATACTTTAAATAAATCGATATATAATCTTGAACCCTTCATAACTATTAGTTCTGCTAATAGTGTAATTTACTAATATTCCAGCTAATTTTATTGTTTGATTTTTATAGACAGAACCTGAAACATAAATTAAATTAATGGAATAGGCCTCTTCATTTTCTCTCATTTGAGCTAGAGGCTGACCAACAGATATAAAGAGAAATGTCTATTAACATTGAATACAGCAGTATTAAAATATTTTGAGACCTAAAGAACAATCTAATGAGTTCAACATGGTAATATTTTTTAGTATTTTAAAATATTGACAAACTATTCAAGCAATAGAACTATGAAAGTGGCAGGAATAATTCTAGCGGCTGGGGCATCCAGCAGTATGGAGGGGCAAAACAAATTGATTATTAATATTGCAGACAAACCGGTTCTGGTTTGGGTTGTAGAAGCAGCTGTGTCTGCAGGGCTAGATCCTATTATCGTAGTTTCGGGTTACGATGATGCTACCACCGGCAATATAATTGCTGAATTACCGGTAGACATTGTATTCAACAATCGATGGGAGGAAGGCATGTCTACATCTTTTACACCGGCTATAAATATGCTTCCGTCCACAGTGCAAGGTGTTACGATACTTCTGGGAGATATGCCTGCGGTGGATAGTTATATCATAAAAATACTGGACTATCAGTTTGCAGCGAGTGGTGGAAAAAAAATTGTTCATCCTGTTTTCGATGGACAACAGGGGAATCCAGTTGTTTTCCCACGATGCTTCTTTCCTGCACTAACGAAACTGACCGGCGACAGTGGTGCAAAATCAATTTTAAAAAAACATCCAGATACAGTACTGAAAGTAGAAGTGGATTCGCCGTCAATTTTACTCGATATTGATACAGAAGATGATCTGATAAAAATGGAACATTTTCTCATGGAGAAATAGCAGTGTCACTGCAGAAAGATTTGTTTACAATAATGGCACAGCTGAAGGAACAGAATAGAAGTTTTGCTATTGCAACAGTAATTGCTGTACAAGGGTCTTCATCAGCAAAAATCGGCGATAAGGCTGTCTATGATCTGAATGGAAAACGAGTGATGGGTTATATTGGCGGAGGTTGTGTTGAAAGTCGTGTTGGTAAGACCGTGATAGAATCTTTGACTGATAATCAGACAAGGATGGTTGACGTAAACCTGGACAGTGATAACATAGAATTAGGAATACCATGTGGAGGAATAATGACAGTTTTTGTAGAACCTCAAAAAAGTTCACCAACTATTTTGATCAGGGGAATGGGTTGTGTAGTTGAAACAGTAGTGGAATTGGCAAAGATACTAAATTTTCGTGTGTTAATCCAGACTTCTGAAGAAGAGCAGGAGAGGTACAGCTCAGCGGACAAAATTATTATCGATCCTCTTGAATTGGATGATATTAATGAAAGAGTTGATTTTTTCATTCTGGCTACACATCACAGGGATGATCACAAACAGACACTAGCGGCTCTGGAAGCGAAGATACCATACGTGACGGTAGTTGCGAGCCGGAAAAAGGCGGGATTACTCCTTGACTATCTCAAAAATAACGGGGTAGATGATCAACTACTGGGACGGTTTCATTCCCCTGCCGGGTTGGACTTGGGATCTAAGACTGCAGAAGAGATCGCTCTAAGTATTGTGTCAGATATCGTACGACACCGGAATGGGGGAACTGGTGAATCTATGAGCATCGGGTAATGAACAAACCTATTTACTTCGATAATAACGCAACCACACCACTGGATCCCAAAGTTCTTGAAGTGATGCTTCCTTATTATAATGAAAAGTTTGGCAATGCTTCCAGTGTTCACCATGTCTATGGTAGGGAAGCAAAAGAGGCGGTGGAAAAATCCCGAAAGATTATCGCCTCTGAACTGAACGCTAAATCTAAAGAAATTGTCTTTACCAGCGGTGCCACAGAAGCCATCAATCTTGCCATCAGAGGTGTGAGTGATCAATGGATTGAGAAGGGCCGACATATCGTTACCCAGGTAACGGAGCACAAGGCAGTCCTCGATACATGTAAGTCTATGGAAAAACGTGGTTGGGAGGTAACATATCTAACTGTAGCCTCAGATGGACGTGTAGATCCTCAGCAGGTACTTGATGCCATTCGGGAGGATACGATTCTGGTAAGCATCATGCATACCAACAATGAGATCGGCGTACTTCAACCTATTGCTGAGATTGGCACAATCTGCCGTGCTAGGAACGTCTACTTCCTAGTGGATGCAGCTCAGAGCTTTGCGAAACTGCCGCTCGATGTTGAAACCCTTGGCATTGACTTACTGACGGCAACAGCACATAAGATTTACGGTCCCGCCGGTATCGGGACACTCTATGTTCGGCAGAAGAACCCTAAGGTGGAGCTCACCCCACAAACTGAAGGCGGAGGACATGAGCATGGTTTGCGTTCAGGTACATCGGCGGTACCGCTGATAGTCGGTTTTGGACGAGCAGTAGGGCTATGTGTTGAGAAACGGGAGGAGGAAAACCGACGTATCAGCATTCTACGTGATAAACTTGTTGATGGAATTATAGCAGATCATCCTGATGTTATCCTTAACGGGAGTAAAGAACATCGCCTTCCTCATAACGCCAGCCTCTGTTTCCCAGGGCTTGATGCTGAATCTCTGATAACAAAGATGAAAGATATCGCCTGTTCCACTGGCTCAGCTTGCACCACCATCTCTTTTGATCCGTCACATGTAATTCGTGCTTTAGGCTATGAAATTGAACTGGCTCACTCAACCATCAGATTCAGCTTGGGGAGATTCAATACAGAGGCAGAGGTTTCCACTGCTCTTGAAATAATCAATAAAACAGTATCAGATATGAAAGAAAACTTACCAAGTCGGCGATTAACAAACTAAAAATGATTGTTTAAAAAGATCTCAACTTTTCATTGATTTATCGTTGAAAAACTATATAAATATCAAATTAAGAACAAAATTCAATAAGAATTCAAATGAACACCAGAGTTATTCTGTATCACCAAATTGAAGATGATCTGTGTTCTAGTTTAAGTATTAATCACCTCTATTTTAATCATCTCAAAAATCCAATACTACTCTATTTAGAGCAAATAATTGGCCAGATCAGATACTCTTTTCTTTAATTCACAAAATTGACCTTCCTTAAGAAGAGAAACACAAATTCGTATTCCTTCCTGGGAAGAACCGGTTATACTGAGAGGAATTCCTGCCAAACCAAAAAGAAGCATATTATGAAGAAGTTTATTCCCAGATAAATTTTTCCAGCGAATGGTAAAATAAAATCCATCAGAAATTTCATTTCCTAAATCATCATTATATACCAAATCAAATCCATTGGATAGAAAAATTTTTTTTGCCTTCTTGGATTTATCTTTATATAAGTGCATCTTTTCAAGAAAATTGTAGGTACCAACACAAACCGATTCCAATATAGCAGCAAGTCCGTGCTGTGTACTTTGCGGCACACCTGCTGTAGACGGATAAATACCCCCGTGAACAAATGCATGGCCTAAGATTTCAGTATTAGTATATTTTTTTAAATATGGATATCTCTTTTTACTTAATTCAGGTGATATCACTGTAAAACCAACACGCTGTCCAGCATAAGAAAAAACCTTTGAACTGGATATAATAATGAAATAATTATCTGTGTATCGCGCAACGGTAGGCTGGAAAGGCGGTTTCCCAGGCACACTATAATTACTGCGAAAATCCATACCAAAATATGCAATATCTTCAATACAGACCACATCATATTCCGTTGATAATTTTCCGATTTCTTCCAATTCTTTTTTCTCTAGGCAAACCCAAGCAGGATTGTTTGGGTTTGACCAGAGTATACCGCCAATTTTGCCTGTGGAAAACTTTTCTTTAATTTTCTTTAGCAGTTTATTCCCTCTATAATCATACATATCTATCGATTCTGTTTTTAAGCCTAAAAATTTAGTCTGTAACTTATTAACAGGGAATCCCGGATCAAGGAATAGGATAGTATCTGATTTTTTCATCCTTCGTCCAGCAATAGCCATGCTGATTAAGCAGCCATGCATAGCACCAACTGTGGGAACACAATTTTCTGAAAAAACATTTACATTTAGGAATTTCTTTACAAACAATGCGGCAGCTTTTTTTAGCCTTGGGACACCATCAAATGGAGGATATGTAGATGGCAATTTATGCTGATCTTTTAATACACGAATTTCTTCCTCGGGACCGATCCGTTCTGCCAGGAGACCAGGGACTCCAAACTCCATTCGGATAAACTCCACACCAAAGTGAGTTTCTAACTCATTTACAAGAATACTAAGTTCTCTAATACTAACAGTGCAAAGATCAATTTCATTAAACTGAAGCAATCGATCCAGAACTGCCAACTCCAATGGAAGGGCTACATCATTCATGTTTGCAATTCTCTTTTGCTCATCTTTTTCTCTTCCAAATTCAGTAGAATTACCATAATTAGAACTAAATATATTTTAAACTCATTAAAACACCATTAATGTTTTAATCTCTTGCGTCACTTTCTCTGCATTGGGCAAATAATGTTGTTCTAAAATAGAATTCAACGGAATAGCTGGTACATTCTCAGAACCGATCACCTTAACAGGCGCATCTAGATAGTTAAAACATTTTTCTTGAATTTTTCCAGTTAGTGCCAAGGCAAATGAATTTTCACGGGGCTCCTCCGTTATTACTAAACAGCGACTGTGAATTTTTACGGACTCAATAATTAATTCTTCATCAAGAGGATAAAGGGTGCGAAGGTCAATAATTTCGACTTGACCAGGAAAATTTTTGGCTGCTGTTTTAGCCCAATAAACACCCATCCCATAAGTGATAATTGTAACTGTTTCTCCATTTTGAATTTTGCTCTTATCTGCTGCAATCACAACCCGGGCTTTGCCAAGTGGAAGAATATATTCTCTAGATGGTTCAATACATCGGGCACTTTCCGTACCCTTTATTTTACTCCAATATAATCCTTTATGTTCAAGTATAATAACTGGATTTGGATCATAGTATGCTGCCTTGAAAAGCCCTTTCATATCAGCACTGTTAGAAGGATAAACAATCTTAATCCCTTTGATATTTGTAAGGACAGATTCCACAGATGACGAGTGGTAGGGACCTCCGCTCCCATAGGCACCAATAGGCACCCTGATTACACAGTTCACCGGCCACTTTCCCCGAGAAAGATAACAGGATCGACTTACTTCCGCAAAGAGTTGGTTGAGCCCTGGCCATATAAAATCTGCAAATTGCACCTCCACTATGGGCTTGCAACCTGAAGCTGACATACCCACTGTACTGCCAATAATAAAAGCTTCCTGGATGGGTGTATTAAATACCCGCTCATCTCCAAAAGTTTCAGCTAGAGTGGACGCTTCTCTGAAAACCCCTCCTAATCGCTTACCTACATCCTGCCCATAAAATAGACATTCATCATGATCTTCCAGAATTTCTTTTAATGCTAACATGGCACAGTCTACCATAATAGCAGGGGAACCATTTTTGGGTTCCCTCTCCCCTTTTTCTTCAGTGATTTTTGTTGGATGAAATACATTTTCCAACAATTCTTCCGGCAAAGGATCACTCGCTCTTAAGGATTTCTTGTAATCTATTTCTACATTATTAACTGCTTGTAATTTAATTTTTTTAATCTGGCTAAGAGTAATTCCATTTTTCTTTAACTGACTCTTAAGAATAGGTAGAGGATCTTTTTTCTCATGTTCAGGTAAATCATCACGATACCATTCCATCCGGACCCCGGATGTATGATGATTGAGAAGAGGAACTTCTGCATGAACAACAAATGGTCTCCGCTCTTCTCTCATCGTATTGATAACCATCTGAATAGAGCTATATGACTGAATAAATTTATCCCCTTCAATTTCAACAATTTCAATTCCACCAAATCCCTTTACATAATCAATAATATCATTTGAACGAATTTCCGTTCCACTGGCTGAAATGTCCCATCCATTATCCTGAATTAGATATAAAATGGGAAACTGCTTCAGCGCTGCCATGTGAAAGGCTTCTGATACTTCCCCCTCTGTTATTGATCCATCTCCCATAGAACAGACAATAATTGGACTTTTTGAATTGTCTGCTAATCTTTGCTTCTCTAAATATTGAACGCCCATGGCAACACCCGTTGTGGGGATTGCTTGCATTCCAGTGGCAGAAGACTGATGGAGTATCTTAGGCATATCATCCCGACGAAGGCTGGGATGAGAATAGTATGATCTTCCACCAGAAAACGGGTCGTCTTTTTTTGCCATTAACTGCAACATAAGTTCATAGGGTGTCATTCCTATACCTAACAGTAGTGCATCGTCCCGGTAATAGGGTGACACCCAATCTTCTGGCCTCAGCTGTATGCCCATGGCAATCTGAACTGCTTCATGTCCTCGAGATGTCGCATGAACATATTTTGAAGTTATATCCTTATTTTTTTCATAAATATCTGTCATGGCTTTTGCCGTACACATAAGCTTATAGGCTTTTTGTAAAACAGCCAAAGAGGGGCTTTGTTTTTTTGAAGCCATTTATCCTTGTTTTAACCGGGCAAGTGTTTCCCGGGTAAAATCTGAAAGCACCCCTTTTCCACTCATAGCAGCTCTTTTCATTAAAAGGATATCCCAGTGGTCCGTTCCTTCCCACATCACCTGCTTTAGACCACGCATGGAGTCGGGATTGGATGATGCAAGTTTCTTAGCCAGGGTCAAAATTGAAGCATCCATTTCTTCAGAAGATTCGTACATCTCTGCAAATAATCCCTTTTCTTTTGCCCACTGTGCAGATTGCCATTCTGTAGCATTGATGGTAAGCTGACTAAAAGCAGCGAGACCGATTTTTCGTTCAATGGGAGGACCTACAACAAAGGGACCAATTCCGATAGAAAGTTCACTGAGCTTAACTGAAGCATATTTTGTCGCGAAACAATAATCGGTCGCAGATGCCATCCCTACACCCCCACCAACAGCTTTTCCCTGAACACGTCCAATAATAAACTTTGGGCATTTCCGGGCAGCGTTAATAAAATTGGCAAACCCTGAAAAAAACTGCTTCCCCTGATTTTCATCTTCAATGGAGATAAGCTCATCAAATGATGCACCAGCACAGAATGCCCTTTCCCCCCAGCTTCGAAGAATGATTACCTTGACTTTATCATTTTCACCTGCTTCGGTAATTGTTTCAGTTAACTGATTAAGAACATGACTAGGAAGAGAATTACTATGAGGATGGAAAAACTCAATGGTTCCAATTCCCTTTTCTATATTGATTTTTACGTATTCTTTCATCTTAGTTTTTTCTAAACTCATAATCTCTCTCAACTAACCAAATTCTTAATTTATAGTGTTTATACCATTTTTCTTTTCCTGAAATTTGTTCTTTTTTATGCAAATTATTATTTTTCCTGATTATTAAGGGCGTTCATATCTTTCTTCAATATCAGTTCTGATAGAAGCGAATACTGCAGAAACATAAGGTGATTTTTGTGCATTTTCTATCATGATTGGTTTCGTTTTTTTATCATAGTTAGAATGGTGGCTAGCATAACCGTCTCATCTTCATCATCATAAACATCCACTAAAAATTTTACAATCCCCTTAGCAATATCATCATTAGAACGTTTTTCCTGATCGATTTTTTCTTTTACTGTAAATCGAACAGCAATGGTCATCCCAGGATATACTGGCTTGGTAAATCGGCATTCATCAATTCCATAGTTCAGCAGGACAGGGCCCTTAGGAGGATCAACAAAGAGACCAGCTGCACGGCTAAGAATATAGTAGCCATGGGCAACACGTTCAGTGAAAATCGTACCATCCAGTGAATTTTCATCCATGTGGGCATAAAATTTATCCCCACTGATTTCAGCAAAGGTTTCAATATTCTCAAGGGTTACAGTGTGAGTATCCGTATAAACTGTTTCACCTATTTTCAGTTCTTCAAAATATTTACGAAAAACATGGGGGTTTGCCTTCTCTTGCTT
>Ga0066868_10000512_pt1 | contig 14458 bp, 18 predicted proteins | sample ETN01SmetaG_FD_65607 | JGI IMG/M metagenome (GOLD analysis project Ga0066868, IMG submission 65607) | Marine microbial and viral communities from oxygen minimum zone, Eastern Pacific Ocean - ETNP2014F12-01SV259 | ecosystem: Environmental > Aquatic > Marine > Oceanic ...
GATATATATAAAACAACTGATAATAAGCATAAAAAGAGGCAAAAACTTATTAAATACGTCCCTTTGCGGCTATATTAAATAACACTATATGGTGTGGGTATAACTAAGATGACTGGACTTTCAGCAAAAAAACTTGAAAACTTCATGGTTATAGCCCTTGTTCTAACAGGCATATTAGTCACATTTAACCAAATACAATTATCAGCAATTTCTTCTTCATTTGATTCATTAACAGGGTCAGCATCAAAAAGCACTATATTTTTTGGATTAGGCAGCAAAAAAAGCACTGATTTATCTAAAGTTGATGTTACTGAGATAACTTCAACAGCAATGGCTCTTGCTTCATTGTTTCCTGAATTAGACACTATACAAAATGATGAGGATGCAATAAGCATCATGGTACCTACTGGAACACCTGAGTATAGCGAAGCATTAGGCGGAATTACATTTGATGATCCTGTAACTTCAATGGAATATTTAGCTAAATGGTATGATACAATAAATTCTGAAGTTAAGCAAAATGATCCTGAAATATGGCAGCGTTATTTAGGTTTGGCAGCTGCTCCTCGCGGTATTTCATGCGAATTTTGTTGCGGTGTTGGACCAGCAGGGATTACTGCAGATGGAAAATCCAAATGTGGATGTAAGCACAATCCAGCAATTTTAGCTTTAACAATGGGATTAATGAAAGAAACAGATTATAGTGATGCTGAAATTTTAAGAGAAGCAATGAAATGGAAAACAATGTGGTTTCCAAGAAATATGGTTGGATTGGCTATGGAAGTAGCAGGTACTGACCCGAGTCAATTAAAAGAATTACCTGGAATGGTAGGAGGTTGTTAAAATGGAAAAGCACGAACACAAACATCATGAAGCACATAAGCACCATGAAAAAAGCCGCAGTTCAAACACGAAATTGTGGATTATGGCAGTAGCTTTGGGATTGCTTATAGTAATTTCTGCTGTACAAGCAGTAGGGCTAGTTAGCTTAAAGAATAGGCTGGATAATGAGATTACAACACTGGCTTCAACCAGCAAAAGCACAGTTTCAACAGGCGGCGAGAGTTTGAGCAAAAACCTGGAAAATCTGCCTTCAATGGTCGGTGGTTGTTAAACAATGAAAAAAAAAGATAACTTACATGCATTTTTAACTATTGGAATATTTGTACTGCTAGGTATTTTGCTTTTCAATTCTTTTTTTGTGTTTAGTGTTGGAAGAAGCTTAAATGTAAAAATAGATGAAGCAAAAGAACTGGCAAGACCTGCAGAATTAGGACTCATTCAAATTGAATCTTCTTGTTCTGATTGTTTCGATATAGACAGCATAACCAATACCTTAAAGGAGTCGTCTGATATAAAGATTATTAAAGAAAAATTACTTCCTGGAAATTCTAAGAACGCAATAAAAATAATTAACCAGTATGGCATTGAAAAATTGCCGGTTATTGTGTTGACAGGGGAAATAGAAAAAGCATCTATTCAAAATTTTAAGCAGGTTGATGATGTATTGGTGTTTAATGGTATTACTCCTCCTTATGAGGATGCTGCAACCAAAAAAGTCATGGGAAAAGTCTCAAGTATTATCATTAGCGACAATAATTGTGCTGTATGCATAGATCTTGGTTTGGTATTGCAAAACCTTAAGCAAAGCGGAGTTTTTGTAGACAAGGAAGAGGAATTTGATTTTTCAGGAGCAAAAGCAAAAGCATTAATTGGTAACTTGGATATTGAAAAATTACCAGCGCTTCTTTTATCAGACGACATTGAAGCATATCCCGACATTGCCCAGAGCATGGATCAGGCAGGGCTTAAAAAACAGGATTATTATATTATTGAAAGCCAGGCTCCTTACGTCGAAGCAGAGAGCGGAAAAATACGGGGTACAGTTGACTTAATCCTGCTTGATGATTCATCTTGTTCAGAGTGTTATGATGTTGAAATTCATAAATCTATATTAGCAAGGCTAGGTCTGGCGATTGGTGAAGAAGAAACAATTGATACAAGCTCAGAACAAGGAAAGCAGTTAATTTCTCAGTATAATCTTGAAAGTGTTCCAACCATAATTTTGACAGGCGATTTAGAGGTTTATGAAAACCTCGACAATGTATGGCCGCAAGTCGGTACAGTAGAGGATGACGGGGCATATGTGTTTAGGGAAATAACTGCGATGGGGCAGAGTATTGTGTATAGGGATGTTGACACTGGTGAGATTAAAGGGACAACTTCTGCAACCCCCACAGAATAATTATCTTAAAAATGAAAAAATTTTTCTTATTGTTATTATTAGCCATAATCTTGCTTAGTTTTAATGCTTTTTCATATGAAGAAGAAGATAATTTGCCAGAAGGAATTCATAAGATTCTTGATTACAACAAAGACCGGGCTAATTTTTACCTTAAGAACCTTTCTTTTGTTGTTGCATTCCTGGCAGGAATATTAAGTATATTATTGCCATGCAGTTTAGCAATCATGCCTGTTTTTTTTGCTTACACATTTAAGGAAAAAAAAGAGATTACAAAGATGACTTTGGCTTTTTTCCTTGGATTTATGCCGGTTTTTATTGCCCTTGGCTTAATTGCGACTTTTCTTGGAACAAGCATTTCCATGCTGCAGGAGAATAGCAGGTTACTTATCGCCGTTGCAGGAGCATTTATTACAGCGTTTGGATTGATGACGCTGTTTGGGAAAGGGTTTACATTCATAAAAATTAAGAGTAAAATTAAAAGGGATGCTTTAGGCATATTTTTGTACGGAACCTTTTTTGGAATAGGCTGGACAGCATGCGCAGGACCAATAATAGTCGGTATATTGCTGATAGCATCTGTGCTTAACAACTACCTTTACTCAGCATTACTCATGTTTTTCTATTCTTTTGGCTTATTTGTGCCTATATTCTTAATTTCATTCTTGTTTGACAAGTACGACCTGTCAAAAAACAGATTTATCAAAGGAAAGGAATTTAAATTTAAGGTATTTAATAAGAAAATAAGAATTCATTCAACAAACCTGATTTCTGCAATTCTGTTGATAATAGTTGGACTGGTGTTTATAATTTATGGAGGAACCTTTATTGTCAATAACCTTGGTTTAGGTAGTTTGACTTACAATATTTATTCATTGCAAGAGGAATTAGTATCATTAAAATTTATAAATATTATTGGAGCTGCAGTTTTATTGATATTTATGTTTTTGCTGTGGAGATTTTTAAAAAAGAAAAGATAAGGGGGTGAAAAAACATGAAAAAATATTTAGTTATTATTGGACTTATATTAGGAATAGGTGGAACAATATTTGCCTTATTGCCAGCTGATGTTCATATGGCTGTTCTTGGAGGAGATATGGACATGAAAAGTATGGATATGGATGAAGGAATGGACAATTCTATGCAAAAAGGAGAGATGGCTCATCATGATCATGGAAAATATGTTACAATAGGGATGTTAGCAGCTGTAATTGGATTTGCATTGGCATTTGCTGGTTGGAAAATTTTTGATTAGAATGAAAAAAACTAAAAAAACAAAGGATAAAAAAAATTATGTATGGGCTGGTCTTGCAGGAGCATTTACTGCAACAACTTGTTGCATTGCGCCAGTTGTTTTAGTTCTGCTTGGATTTGGAACTGCATTTAGCATGATGATAATGCACCAATTCCACATTATTAGCATTGTATCAGGTGTTATACTGGTGCTATTAGTTAGCCTTATTATTGTTAAAAGAAAATCTGGAGTTTGTAATATTAAAACAATGAGTCAGAATTGGAAAGTTTTCCCGCTTGCAATAATATTTTTGGTTTTAAGCTGGGCTTTTATAAATTACTTAATTGTAGCTCCTGTGGCTGGAATGGTATATGGAAATCTAGAAGTAGAAAAAAAGCCATTGGGAAATATTAAAGAGATGGCAGAAGAAATGAGCATGCCAAAGATGGCAGATGTTGAGATAGTTCCGGAAATGGAAGGTGAAAAGCTACTTGTTTTAGAAATAGAAGGAATTTATTGTGGGTCTTGTGGGCCGGCAATATCATATGATATTGAAAGCATTTTAGGAGTATTATGGGTTGAGCAGTCAGGGAGCATTATTTCAGTAACATATGATTCTGATATCACAAGTAAAGACGTTATCATTGCTACCATTCACGATCCTTATTCAGCAAAAATAATATCAGAAGAAAAAATTGTTGTATGAATAGAAATGATGTGCTACAAAGGCAAACTAAAATTTTTATTTATTTTTCTTATATACTCTATAAATAAAAAATAATCCTACAGCAAACATAATGATGCTCAAAACCTGCCCCATTGTCAAAAAACCAATGATGAATCCAAGCTGTTCGTCAGGCTGTCTGAAAAACTCCATTACGAGCCTTAAAGCCGAGTACATAACGACAAAGAGCCAGAACATAAATCCTTTTGGAAGCTTTTTGTCCTTAATTATCCATAATGTAAAAAATATTAACAGATTTTTGAATGATTCATATATCTGGCTTGGGTGCCTGAAGCCTTCTGCGTCAGGAAACTTAACAGCCCAGGGTACATCTGTAATTCTTCCATAAAGTTCCCCATTAATAAAATTTCCAAGCCTTCCTAAAGCCAAACCTAATGCTAAGGGTATTACACTAATATCTACAATTTCATAAAAATCAACCTTTTTTTTCTTGGTGTAGTAAAATATTGCTATTGCAGCGCCTATTAAGCCTCCATGGAAAGCTAGGCCACCATGCCATACTGCTATTATTTCAAAAGGATTGCTCAGGTAGTAAGGCAAATTATAAACCAAAACATAAAAAATTCTAGCGCCTAAAATCGTACCTACGATAGTATAAAGAAGCAAATCCGCAATGTCATCTTTATTGAGGTTTATTTCTTTTTTCTTTGCCAAATGAACTAATAAAAAATAAGCTACAACAAAGCCTATAACAAAGAATAAGCTATAGTATCTAATCTGAAATGGTCCTATGTTTAATAAAACCGGATCAATGTTGTGGACGAACATTTTTGATTAATAACCCTCTCCTTATTTATAATATTTTAGTTTAATTTTAAACTATTTTTTATTTAGTCCAGTTACCACTACTATAACAGAAACATTTAAAAGCTAGTGTAAATTTCAAAGAGTACTTCTCTAAAATGGAATACACAAAATATGAACAAGCAAGGATAATAGGTTCAAGAGCCTTGCAGATATCTCAAGGAGCCCCATTCATGATAAAACTTTCTGAAAAAGATCTGGAAAAGATAGGTTATAATCCTGTGGAGATAGCAAAAATGGAGTTTGAGCAAGACCTTATTCCAATAACAGTAAAGAAGCAGGAACCTCAAAAAGAAACAGAGAAGTGATTATTTTGGGCAGAATAAAGACAATTCTAGTTAAACGTGTTACAAAACAATTAGTAAAAGAACATTCTGAAGAACTTAGCGAAGATTACAATAAAAACAAGGAAGTTCTTAAAAAATATGTTAATATAAAATCACCAAAGATAAGAAATGTTATTGCAGGTTATGCTGCAAGATTAGTTAAACAATCTAAAGAAGACAAAGAAAAAAGAAGTATAAACAAAGAAGACCTTTCTAAGTTCTACTGAAGCCTTAGAACATGGAACATTTTCGGGTTTCAAAAATTTCTTAAATTTTTGAGAATTTTGCCTTTAATTTTTCTTCAACTATTTTCGGTACTAAACCATTTACTTTACCGCCAAACATTGTAATTTCTTTTATTATGCTGGAATTAAGATAAACATAATGCTCTTTTGTCATAATGAAAACTGTCTCAATTTCATTATCTACTACACGATTCATTAATGCTCTTTGAAACTCAAAATCAAAATCAGAAACCGCCCTTAAGCCTCTAATTATTATGTTAGAGCCTTTATTCTTTACATAATCCAGCAGTAAGCCAGAAAAGGAGTCTACCTCAACATTTTTTAAATCTTTAGTGGACTCCTTAAGCATCTCTATTCTTTCCTCTGTTGTAAAAGCAGGCTCTTTTCCGGGATTATCCCCTACTACAACTATAATCTTGTCAAATATTTTTAAAGCTCTTTTAATCACATCAATATGGCCATTAGTCACTGGATCAAAGCTTCCAGGATAAACTGCTGTTTTCATAGTATAAAGTAATGTTAGTGGGTTTTTAAGGTTTTTGGATGGAATCTATAATAGAATTAACCTGCTTTTCAGTCTCTTTTATAGTTTTATTATCCACAACAAAATCAGATCTCTTGATTTTTTCCTTCAACGGCATTTGTGATTTTATTATATTATTGATTTCAGTTTTTGTATGTTTTTTCTTCTTTAGGATTCTTTTTATTTGAGTTTGTTTATCACATTTGACAACAATAATTTTATCAAAAAGATTTTGTATTTTAGCTTCGAAAAGCAATGGAATATCAATAACAATACTTTTTTTATTATTTATCATTTTTTTAATTTCTTTAATAATTGTTGGGTGCGTTATTTTATTGAGCTTTTTTAATTGTCCATAGTCACTGAAAACTATTTTTTTTATTTTGTTTTTGTCTAATGTCCCAAACTCCTTTTTTATTTTGTTTTTTAATGATTTATTTTTCTTGTAAATGCCATGATATAATTTATCAACATTTATGACTTTAAAGCCATACCTAGAAAACATATTAGCTACAGTTGTCTTTCCTGAACCAAAACTTCCTGTTATTCCAATTATCATTTTAACCTTATAATTATTATTGCTTTAATAAAACCTTCTTAAAAACATACTTTTTTATTTCCTCTGGCCATGTCTTTTCAATCTCTTTTTTATATTTATGGACACCATCAATGAAATCCTGCCTTATTTCTTTTTTTCCTTCTAATATCTCCACAATCTCTCTTTTGGCAAAGGTAGGAACTCTTTTAAGGTTCCAGGCCTGCATTTTTAATTTCTCTTTTTTATCATCTTTATTTGCAAGTTTCTCTTCTTCTGATTTTTTCCATGCATCCATATAATTGAATTCCAAATCTTCTTTATTGATACCTTTTTTTGAGCCTATCTTGGCTAAAATGTTCTTGTGCATCCTTCTTAAAAATTCAACTCTGTCTTCAATCTTCAAAATATCTGTTATCCCCTGAGCAATTAGGTTAAATGCAAATGGTGAAGGTATTGTAGTTGTTATTTCATCTATCTTTATATTTTTCTTTTCTACACCTTCAATAATCTTTTTTGCATTGTCTATGTCCATTAAGTCTTCCAAAACCTCCCTTCTGGCTTCTTTCAATATTGAAAAATCCGGAGAAATTCTTTTTACTGCGCTGATTAAGATCATAGAACTTACTTGCTGTCTACCAACTCTTTTTGTTCTTCCTTTGTAATTCCTTAAGATCATCAAAGCTCTCATAGCGCAATGTCTAAAACGCCTCTTTAATATTTCAGTTTTATCAATTGCCAGGTTTAATACTTTATCAAAATCCTTTGATTTAATTAACTTAAAAGCATGCATAACATTAATTGCTTTTTCAGAAGCGACATAAAATCCATTATCATTTATTCCTATTTCAACATCTCTGTGCTGGCTTCTTGAAATAGCAAAAGCAACTGCTCTGCTTAGACAATCATTTACCCTCCGGCCATACAAAGAATGGAAGATAGTATGTTTAACGCCTTTTTCATTGGTGTAATGCTCTACTATGATTCGGCTATTGCTGGGTATTTCAGCATAAGTGAATTGTTCAAAAAAGTAGTTGTAAATAGATTTAGCAGCGTTATTGTCAACATAAGCATAATCATTGATGAATTTTATAATCTCTTTTTTGCTTTTTCCAGCGCAAAACTTTTCATTAATTAATTTCCTGAATCTTCCAATTTCTTGTGCCAAATCAAAGCTTAACGGCAGCATTTCAGAAAACCATGCAGGGACATTTGGAGGCCTGTTAGCTGATGCTGAAACTTGTGCCACCATTCCCCTGGCAAATTTAAACTGGTAAACATTCCCTCCTAAAACAAAAGTATCTCCGGGCCTTAGTTTTTCTAAAAATGCTTCTTCTATGGTTCCAACAACTTGCTCTCCTACTTTAACCACTACTGAAATTTGATCAGGAATAGTTCCGATGTTTGTCATATACAAAACTCTGGCTAACTTTCCTCTTTTTCCAATCATTCCTGTTTCCTCATCATGCCATATTTTAGCGTAAATATGTCTGTCTTCTAAGCTTATGTATTTTCCAGCTAAATAATTAATCACTTCATTGAAGTCTTTTCTTGTTAAGGTGTTATAACAATAGGAACTTTTTATCAATTTAAATAAATCATTGATGTGTATTACTTCCTGTATAGCTATACCATAAATTTGTTGAGCTAAAACATCTAATGCATTAGTGGGTATGTGGATTTTATCCATTTTCTTTTCAATAGCACTTTTAAGAATAATTGAACATTCCACTAAATCATCTCTGTCCAAAACAATAATTCTTCCTTTTGTTGTGTCATGTAATCTATGACCTGAACGTCCTATTCTTTGTAAAGCTCTGGCTACTGATTTAGGAGAAGATAGGCAAATTACTAAATCTATAGAACCAATATCAATTCCTAGTTCTAAAGATGTAGAACAAACAATAGTTTTTATTTTTCCTTCCCTTAATTTGTTTTCTAAATTATGCCTATGGTCTTTGCTTAAGCTTCCGTGATGTGCACCTATATTATTTTCATTGTAAAACTTAGGATATTTGTCTTTTAGGTTATGTACAACACGTTCTGTTGCTGACCTTGTATTTGTGAATATTAATGTTGTTTTATGGTCCTGAATTAATTTATGGATTAAGTTGTACATTGCAGTATGCATATTTCCATGTTGTGTATCTATTAAATCAGGCACAGGACTTAGAACTTTTAAATCCAGTTTTTTAATGAATTGAACATCTACTATTTTGCATGGTCGTTCTTTATTAGTTTCAGCGCTTGGGGGTGGGTGGGAGGAATTCTTTGAAACATCAGTTTCAAAGCCTACCAAATACCTAGCAATTTCTTCTAATGGTGCTATTGTTGCTGATAATCCTACTCTTGTCATAGCAGGGCTTAATTTCTGCAGCCTTTCCAGGCTCAAAGATAAGTGTGTGCCACGTTTATTCTCAGCCAAAGCATGCACCTCATCAACAATGCACCATTGAACATCTTTTAATAGATCAATAAATTTAAATGAAGACAAGACAATTGCTAAGCTTTCTGGAGTTGTAATTAAAATATGCGGTGGATTTTTTAGCATCTTTGATTTTTCTGAAGGGCTTGTATCTCCTGTTCTTGATGCAACCCTGATACCAAACTTTTTTCCTGATAATTCTTCCATTTGTTTCAATGGCTCTACTAAGTTAACTTTAATATCTTCAGAAAGTGCTCTTAAAGGACTTATATAGACACAATAAATCTTATCTTCTAAAATTCCTTTCTCGCTGGAATCAATCAATTCATTTAATATCGAAAGAAAACCAGTCAAAGTTTTAGTAGCACCAGTGGGAGCTGAAATCAAAATATTGTTTCTGGAATGAATTTCCATAACTCCATATAATTGTGGTAAAGAATATTCTTTGAACCTGGTAAAGAACCATTTCTTGACTATAGGATTGAGTATATGGTCTATTTGTTCTGGTTTGTAAGGTTTTTGCATTGTAGTTATCATCGTCTTTAACTAATTATTTTCTATATTGAAAACAATTAACAATAAATTAAATGATAACTATGAGATACTGTGCGGATATAAAAATGTTATGTTAAACAAATAAAATATGTAATTTATTTTTTCTTTTCTTTTTTTGAGGAACTTGGTCTGCATTTAGTGCAGGAACCGCAACCTTCAAACATCATTGAAGAATTGCATCTAGGACAAACCATGTTACCACATTCTTCTTTTGTGTAACCGCATTTAATGCACTTATAGGCCATTGAACATCCTCCAGATCTGAAAAATTAATCCACCAACAAAAAAAGCTGTTATAATAGTTCCTAACCAGATTGCGCTAGCTATTTTAGCTCCCCTTTCTTTGTACAGGATTAAAATAGCAGCGATACAGGGTGTAAACAAGGTAATTGAGACTAAAGCCACTAAAAGCTGTATGGGCATTAAATTCAGATTAAAAAATCCTGCAGCTCCGAAATCTCTTCTTACAATACCCATGATATAGCCTATAGCAGCCTCTTTTGGAAGCCCCATCCAATTAACTATAATCGGAGATATTAAGTTTTGCAGCATAACAAGGATACCTGTCAGCTGGAAAATAGAGATAATCAATGCACCTACAAAAAACCATATTCCTGCTTCAATAAGAAAGTGTTTGGTGCGTACAAATGTTTTTAACACTATATTGCTTATTCGGGGTATTTGCAAAGCAGGCAAGCTTAAAATTAAAGAAGAGGAACTGCCAGGAATAACTTTGTGTAATACTGTTCCAAGAATAACAAAGAATGCAAATATGATGCTTGCAAATGCAAGTGTAAAAAAACCTCCTGCTGTTGCAATAAGGGCAGTTATCACTGCCAACTGTGCAGAGCAGGGAACAGCAAAGTTAAGCAAAGCACTTGCAATATTTCTTTCTCTCTTTGTATCTAGCATCCTGGTAGTAATTGTAGCCATTGTTACACAGCCAAAACCTAAAATGAGGGGTATGACTGCTTTGCCGTTTAATCCGACTTTATTCAGCCATTTATCAATCAGGAAAGCCAGCCTTGGCAAATATCCTGAGTCTTCCAAAATAGACAAAAGAAGATAAAAACTTATGACTAAAGGCAACAGAAGCCCAATAAGATAAGCTACAGGCATTGTCAAAATCCCAAACTCTCCGACTAATAGCGTGTTTACCCATGAAGGAAAATAAAATAAATTTACAAATTGCTGGATATAAGGCACATAATGCCCTTGCATCATTATTTCCTCAGTAAATCCAACAACAGTTTGAGCAACAAAAACACCCACAATTTGATATGCTAAATAAAGTACTAGTGCCAAGAAAAAAAATCCAAAAAAAGGATGTATCATTAAAGATGCCAGTTTCTTCTTAAAGTCACTTTTTTTAGATTCATTTTTTTGTACAACAGTTATGACGTCATTTATTCTTTTTCTTCTTTGCTGATAAACTTCATCCGCAGAAATTTTTGTATCTAGTCCATACTTTTTTAGAACTTTTTTGTCAGATTCTAAAGCTAAAATGTATTCTATCCTGTTTTTGATTTTTTGCGATGATGTAACTATGGGTGATTTATAGTTGTATTGAAGTTTTGTGGACGGCTTAATATTTGAAATATTAGCCTTGATTTCTGAAACACCAGTTCCTTTTACTACATCAATTGGAATAACTTTAACTCCTAATTGTTTAGATAATTCTTCAACATCAATTTTAATTCCATTTTTTTCAGCCTCATTTTTGAAATTTAAAGCAACTATCAATGGCAAACCCATGTCTATAAGCTGTAAAGTCAAAAAAAGCTCCCTGTCAAGATGAAGAGCATTAACTACATTTATTATCTTATGTGCCTTAAGGATTATTTTTTTAACAATATTTTCTTCTGTATTTATAGAAGATATACCATAAACTCCGGGGGTGTCAATAACTGCGTAGCCTTTATATTTACCTTGGTATATCTGCAAAGTAGTTCCAGGATAATTTGAGACATGAGTGTAAATCCCAGTCAGTTTATGAAAAATAACAGATTTTCCACAATTGGGATTGCCTACTAAAAGAATATTTCTTTCTTTTATTTCAAATTGTTCTTGTTCTTCATGGCAATGAGTCATGTGCAACACTTACCTCAATCAATTTTATGTTTTCATTGCCCAAGATAATCTCCTGGGAATTATGGATCAAAACAATTGGCCCGTTAGAAATTTTTTTACAAATTTTAATAGTACCCCCCACTTGTAAACCCATTTTCAATAAATGAAGTTTTAATGTATTGCTCTTTATAGAAGTAATTGTTACTTTCTGATTTGATTTAACCTCGGATAACAACATTGCAATCACTCAGCAGAATTTGCTCATACACCTAATTTTAAAAAAGTTTCGGTAAGCCTAAATTATTGTGATTGTTTTTTTCTCAGCATTCCGCCATATAAGAATCTGTGGTCATAAGCAATACTAAATGATACAAAAGATTTATAAATCTCTTCCTTATTCCATTCATTGTGCTAACACAACTTAGCCGTTCTATTGCCGCAAGGCAAGGATCAAGAATAATCGTTATAATTTAGGCATAGTCAATGTTTAATCGAGCTGGGAACACAATTCCGGATCGCTTGCGTTGTTTCAAAACATGATGCTCGCAAAAATTGACTTGACTAATTTTTTAAGGTTAATAAGACAAAATGGCAAATATATACAACTGCGACCCATCTGAACTAATAGAAAAATCTTCAGAAGAATTAAAGAAATTAGAATCAATAAAAGCGCCTGATTGGGCCCTGTTTGTTAAGACTGGTATGCATAAGGAAAGGCCTCCATTAAAAAATGATTGGTGGTATGTGAGAACAGCTTCTGTTTTGAGACAGATTTATAGGTTTGGTCCGATTGGAGTTTCTAAGTTAAGGGTAAAGTATGGGGGTAAGAAAAACAGAGGTGCAAAACCAGAGCATTTCTACAAAGGCTCAGGAAGCATAATAAGGAAAATTATACAACAGCTTGAAAAAGAAGGTTTTGTAAAAAAAGATTTGAAAAGCCTGCATAAGGGAAGGTTAATAACAGCCAAAGGCAAGAAATTTTTGAATGATATCGCTGTTAAAATTTCTAATGTTCCGCAAAAGAAAGAAGAGCCTGTTAAGGAAGTGAAAGAAGAGACTAAGAAAGAGGCAAAACCAGAAAACAAAACTGAGCAAAAAGAAACAAAAACAGAGAAAAAAGCAGAGGCAAAACAGGAGCCAAAGAAGGAAATAAAACAAGAAGAAAAAGCTAAGCAAACAGAGAAAAAAGAAACAACAAAAAAAGTACAATAAATTAAATTCAATAAAATATAATTAAAAAATAATTCAAAATTAATAAAATAATGTAAAATGGACGAATTAGAAGAAATCAAGAAAAAAAAACTTGAAGAATTAAAAAAAACTCAGGTCGGGCAGATGCAGCAGCAGGCTCAGGAAGAAGAGCAGTTAAAGCAGCAGCTGCAGCAGCTCGAGATGATTGTAAAGCAAGCCTTAACTAAAGAGGCTTTGGAAAGGTATGGAAACTTAAAAGCAGCTTTCCCAGACAGGGCAGTTCAGTTGCTTGTAATTTTAGCACAATCAATACAGTCCGGACAGATAACCCGAGTTGATGATAATACATTAAAAGAACTTTTGAAAAAATTAAGTCCTGAGAAAAAAGATATTAAGATCAAAAGAATTTGAATTAAAATGGCACGATACAAACACCCAAGCAGAAAGAAAAGATTAGCAAAATTACATAAAAGGACTAAATGGGCGCCTTTTTGGTCAGTGCCAAAGATATACGGCAAAACAAGAAGAGTTCATCCTGGAAGGCATACTAAACTTAAGAGAAGTTGGCGTAGAACTAAATCAAAGGCTTAAACATGGCAAAAAAGGAAGAAACAGCAAAAATTGTTTTGGAAAGGAATTATAATGTTCCTCTAAGAAAAGAATTCCAAAAAGTTGCTAACTGGAGAAAGACAGAGAAAGCAGTTACAGCTCTAAAACAATTTATTTCTAAACATATGAAATCAGATGATGTCATTATTAGCAGATATGCAAACCTTGAATTGTGGAAAAACGGAATCAAAAATCCACCGCATCATATCAAAGTTAATGCTTCTAAAGATGAAAAAGGCAAAGTTTCAGTAGAACTTGTTGAGCTGCCGGGAAAAGCAAAAAGAGAGCTTGAAGAGCTGAAAAAAGCAGATAAGAAAAAGGAAGAAGCAGCAGCTAAAAAACCGGAAGAAAAAGCACCAGAAACAAAGCTTTCGAGCGAAAGCGAGAAAGGTTTGGAAAAGTCAAAGACTTTTCAAAAAGAAGATCAGGCAAAACAAGAGGAAAAAGAAGAGCTTAAAGAAATAAAGAAAGAAATGCCAAAACAAACTCCACAACCATTAGCAGCTGCAAAACAAGTTGAACAAAGACCAACTGCTCCGAAAGGGCAATAGATTTTCTACAAAACCAGATATAAAATGGATATGGAAACAATAATTAGAGGATCAGGGCTTATTAGGCAGGCACTATCTGAACTGGATGGTTTTTCTATGGATCAGATTAGGAAGTTATTAAGTCTGGATTTTGTTGATGTATCCTTAAAATACCAAGGTGTATTAAAAGCTGATGGCCAACTGCTGGTTTCCGGCATAGGAGCATACATTCAGAGACTAAATTCAGTGAGGTATGAGCCTTTATGGGTGCGTGATTTTCCTAAACTTGTACCTATTTCAGATTTTGAGGATGTATTTACAACTGACCCTGACCAAGATGGAAATTTAAATTTTACAATTAATGGGACAGGGTACGCACTTAATAAGTTCGAGGGCAGTATAGTACAAACCCATACTGAAGGAG
>Ga0066868_10000514_pt1 | contig 14445 bp, 11 predicted proteins | sample ETN01SmetaG_FD_65607 | JGI IMG/M metagenome (GOLD analysis project Ga0066868, IMG submission 65607) | Marine microbial and viral communities from oxygen minimum zone, Eastern Pacific Ocean - ETNP2014F12-01SV259 | ecosystem: Environmental > Aquatic > Marine > Oceanic ...
ATTCTATAATGATATTTCAGCCTCATCTTGTTGCGGTATTGAAAGCCTTGTTAACCCAAATAATCCCTCTATTTCAAATAAAGATGTGAGTTATGTAGACTACTTGTATTGGAGTACTCCAGAAAATTGTGATGACCTTCCTTACAGCATATACAGTGTGACTGATATTCCCAATGGTGAATTTCCAGGTTTTAAACTTGATTTAGACCGCATAGCCAAATATGAACTTGCTGCTGCTGAACAATTATGCCCATCATCACCATGATACTACTCAATAAAAATAACTAAAGCTTTTATATCATATAATGCAGTTTGATTTCTAATAGGTGAATTTATAAAATCCGTATAAAAATGGACAACGCTGTTTTAAAGACAAGTGCTGACGATTTGTATGAATTGGTAAAGTCAAGAGAGAAGATATCTATAGAGGAAGCTGCAAAATTATTAAAAATGCCTGCCAGTACAATACAGGCTTTAGTTGACTTTCTTGTTGAAGACGGAATATTCGGCATAGAATACAAATTCACCACACCCTATATTTATATAAGCCATAAAAAAGTAAGGAAAGTTGATGTTAAAACAAGCTTTCCAAAAAAGCCCATAACAAAGGAGGAATTTTTTCAAAAAGCAGGTAAATGGAACATATCACCAGAAAAAATAAAAGACTTATGGAAAAAATATATTGAAGAAAACCTTGTCTCAATTAAGGAATACTTTTATATAAAAGCCCACTCAAGGAATATTCAAAAGGAAAAAATAGACAGCCTATGGAAACAATATTTGACTTATCTCCAATAAAATGGACATTGATAATTTCTTGGACAAAGAGCTCCAAGTAGAAAAAAAAGAGGTGGCAGAAGAAGATACTCCTATTCTTATCCCTAAAGAAGAAAAAGATATTATCAAGCATTATTTTGGGCTTTGGAATAAGATTTCAGAAACAAAATTCAAATGGGACTTTAACCTCTATTCAGAGTTTAATAGGGTGGAGAAGAAAATAAAAGAGGAATTAGGCAGACTGCTGCCAGAGATAGAAAGGAAAAAGAGCGTAATAAAGCAGCTTATAGGAAAAGCAATCAATGAGATGGATAATCAGAAATATGAATCTGCGACAAGACTATATTCAGAAATAACCGACATACGAAACACATTTCCTGATTTTTTTCTTGAGGAAAAAAAGGAAATCAATATTGAAATTTTCCGGCTTTATGAAAAACTTCATGACCAAATAGACTCAAAATTCATAAATGATTTCAAGGATTCTATCGCAAAAGTGGATGGATTTATCAACGATTCATTATCCAGTCTTGAAAAGGGCAACATAGAAGGGGCAAAAGACTCTTATGAAAAGGCTTTCAAGTCCTACAAAGAATTGCCCAACGGCTTTTTAACCCAAAAAATAGAACTGGGTAATGGGCTTCTGGCGCTTTACAGGGATTTAAGTATACACCTGCAGATCAAAAAACTTCAGGAACAATTAGCTAAGAAATCTAGAACAAGTTACAGATATAGGAAAAGCGCTAACCTAAGGCTCTTATCCGGAATTATAAAAAGAGAGAAAAGGCCAGAAAAAATTTCTCCATTCTCAAATCTAAAGACTATTTCTGCTGAAACACGCCTGGAAGATAAAACCTTGTTAAACAGGTTAGTTTCCAGAAAATTAGAAAGGGCAAAAATAAACCTGGAAAGGGGGCTTTATCTGGAAGCCAAAAAAAACATTGACTCAATTCTTAAAGTGGACCCAAACAACACAGAGGCAAAACAGCTATTAAACACTGTACCTTCCGGGTATTAATTTACTTTTGCGATTGGAAACAAAATCATTTATATTCCCAGAATGCATAACTGAAATTATATAATTTATATACTATAAAAATAAAAAACAATTAAGCTTACAAAGCCGAGATAAAATGCCGGAAAGCGAAGATATCAAGGAATTAAAGAATGAACTAAAGAAATTAAGACCTAGAGATAGGCTAAAGAGATTAAAAGATCTAGGAGAAAAAAGAAAATCAGAAATAGTCGACATAGAAGAGCTCATAAAAGACTCTGAAAAAGAATTAAAGACAGAAACAGTTGCAGAAGAAATAGCACCGGAACAGACTGAAATAAATATTGGAAAGTTATTTGAGGAAGAATCTGCGCGGCTTGAAGGGACTGTAAAGAAAGAAGCTCCAGAAACAGAAAAAGAGGGTCTAGGGTACATATCTTTTAAACAGGCTTATAATGACTATTCAACATTACAAGATATTGGATACGCAAGTATGGCAGGTTCTTTAACATCTGGACAAATGGATACTGTTGACAGGATAGGAGAAAGGATTGACAGGACTAAGTATGTATCTGCAAGCAAGGAAACTGCAAACCTGCTGGTAGCAAGCAGAGCTGCTCTGTATAAAATAAGGAAATATGCTGGTTTGGAAGATGAAAGAAGAGGTTATTGAGATAGATTGTATCCTCTAGTCCAGAGCTATTTTCTTAATAAATGTGTCAACAAAACAACTCCGGCAATTAAAACTAATATTTCACCAGCGAAAATACTGGCAGTTAATATATTTTTATTTGATAAATTTTTTTTAACTACTGTAGAACCTGTTACAGCACCGGCCACAGCTTCTGCTGAGAGAGTATTTATCTTAATCTCTTCTGTATTAATTTTTTCTTTTACATCTTCATTTTTTTCGTGTTCTTTTTCATATTCTAAATTATTCCCTTCGCATACAATATTCAATTCAGCAATCGAACTTTCAATATCATTTTCATAAAACAAATCAGCCCTTAGTAAATACACGCCAGGATTGATATCAGAAGGCAGCACTATCTTGTAAGTCTTCGAAAAGCTATTATCTTTTTCAAATGGATCTTCACTTAGCTCGAAAGATTCCTGTATATCTACTCCTAATTCCTCATTCAAGATTGTGAGTCTTACAGATTCATCATTCAATCCTAAATTGACAACCTTAACACCCAGGCTTGCAGAGCTGCTGCAGTCAACATTGTCATTGGAAAATTTAAATTTGTCAAAGATAATGTCGTGCTTTTCTTTGTCAACCTCAACTTCAAATTCTATCTCTTCTGAATAAGGAAAGCTATTTTCATTCTCCCCCTCAATTGTGACAGCTAAATCATAGCTATCTTCTTCAACTTCCAAGGGGATATCAAAGCTTAAAGAAACTTCATTGTCTTTTTCTGGATTAAGGTTAAAATCATTTGCTTCATCATCAATGTCATCACCATCGTCTATGCTTTCTAAAACACCTTCAACAGCGATATCCTCTATCCTGATATCTTCACTGTCAGTATACAAATTCTCAATTTCTATCTTTAATTCGAGCTTTGAGCCAGGAACAACATCTATTTTTCCACCATCTTCATCTGCCCCCGATTCTTTTTTCCCATCAACATATACTTTTATGTCTTTGATTTTTAATTTACCTATGCAATCATCATATGGTAAAAATGAAGGAGGGGTCAAATATCTATAATCATTATCAGGGTCATAAGCAGAGTACGATAAACCAATGCTAGTACCACTAGTACTTACTGTATAGCCGGCAAAACCAACGCTGCTTTCTTCAAATGAGTCTCCATTAGAATTTTGATGCCAAAATGACCAACCCTCATTATTTGCATAATCTGGTGGAACTTCATTTACGGTAAGGAGATAAGCCATAGAACCAAATCCACTCCATTCCAAATTTAAATCTGTAGCGTCTAATGCATCTTTTGCTGTGCTGCCATCTGTAAGAGAAAGGCACCAGCTTTGCTCAGTTGAATCTTTAAGCCTTGCTATTACTCCAACATTCGCTGCATTTGCAATTTGGACTAAAAATATCATCAAAATAAAACTTACAAATAATATCCTAGTTTTCTTCATTCTTCTTCGCCATATTCTAATAATATAATCTCACCCTCTTTTGGATAATATTTATCTATAGAACTTAGCACAAGTTCCTCATTAACAAAAAATTGCCACCAAAACTCGTTCTTTGCGCAAACACCATCAATACATGTAAGCCTTTTACTAGTTGGAGTTTGTAATATCTTAATATCGTGGTTCTTATTCAAAATATCCAAAACACTTAAACCCCCAATATCAACTTCTTCCTGTATGGTCTCTCCTAAAGTTATTATTACTAATGTTGCTTTACCCAGGTAATTTTTCTTTTCTTCTAAATTTCTTAAGCCAATTAAGCTTGCTAGTAATACCATACTTATCAAGAATATTAATACAAATGTCTTTTTCATTAAAGCCTCCTTTCTTCTCTATGAATTTTTTTGCAAATGGCAGTGCCAAAGCGAATATCATGTTTGAGACAAGATGCACCATTATAAAAGGCAGAGCCAGAGCAAACGCCACAAATATTGAAGTGCTTATCATAAAAGGAGTAAGTGCATTCATGATTATTTCAAAAGCCAAAGTGGCTGTTACTGCTACAATCATAACCTCCAAGTAAGAGGCTTTTTTTCTTAGTGTTCCTCCTAGCCAGCCAGCTATCCCAAAACCTACAGCCTGGAATATTGACCATGGCCCCTGGCCTCCAAACATGAAAAAATTTGAAATGTACAATGAAGATGCTCCTGCTAAAAAACCCTTGTTTCTGCCAAAAAGCCATCCTGCGAGTATTGCAAAAAAGGTTAAAGGCTCTGCTGAAGGCACTGCCTGCATAGGAACTCTTAGTGCAGCTGCTCCGCCAATAAATCCGAACAGAATCAGCCATTCTTTAAGCTTTAGGACTTGCAATTGCTTTTGCAAGGCATGTACAGCCATTCTTTGCTCTGGCATCAATTCTTCTTTCACTTCTTCCTGTACTTCTGCTTTTGCTTCTTTTCGTTTCTTCTTCTTCAATAATAATTTGAGTTCCATTTTTTATAAAACTTTGTTGGAGATAATATCCAATAGAATACGCATTGATTATAAAAAGTTTTCTATTACCTAAAACAATCATTCCAGGATATTCCCTAAGCTTTTGTCAACATTTATCGCAGCCGCCAATGCGCCATGCTCAGCAAGCTTATGAGAATCTGCATAAGCCACTATTACAACATCATTTTCGGCTAAATTAAACTTATTTTCTATCTCACCAAAATCCTGCTCGTAATCTGAATCATATAGCCTAAGTTTCTTATCATAGCGCAGTATAAGTGCGCCGTCTGCGCCGTTTTTTAAAGCTTCATCCCTCAAAACGTAAGATTTCCCTATTTTTTTAGGATTTTTTATATGCAATGCAACCTTTTTTTTGTTTGGAGGGACACCACTCAAATCAACATTCTTAATTTGGATATTGCTTTTTATTTTATTGACAATAGCATCTCCCTTTGCACTCAAATAATGCCCCTGTTTATTTGAGTCTAAAAGCTTATTTTTTTTTAATACATCTAAAATAGCTCTGGTAGTTCCTTCACCTAAATCTAAAATTTTTGAAAGCTCTAAGCGGCTTAGAGGCTTACCTATCTTTAATAAGCATCTTAGAATGTCTATCTTTGTAAAATTAGATAAATTTCCAACCATAAAAAAAGTAAACTTTGTATTATATAAATAACTTTCCAATCACCAAAATAATAAAATTTAAAAACAATCTAATAAATAAAATTATTATGAATGATAAAACCTTTACAGAAATAAAAAAAGGATATGGTAGTTTTTACAAGGACTTGCTGAGAAAAGGCAAGCTTCCTTTGTGGAGCACTGGGAAAGGCTTTTGGGGAGGGGTTATAGCAGATGAGGTTTATGAAGCCTTTAAAAAGATAAAGCTGCATAAGCATAAAACATTTATTGACCTTGGAAGCGGTGATGGCAAAGCAGTTTTAATAGCAGCTTTATTCTGTAAGCGTGCAGTAGGCATTGAAATAGATAATGGATTGTATAAGAAATCTTTAGAAATGCAAAATAAGCTTAATATACCCAATGCAATATTTTTCAATAATGATTTTAATGACCATAGTATCTCAGAATTTGATTTTGTGTTTGTTTATCCTGATGCTCCTATGCATCGCGGCCTGGAAAAAAAATTATTGAATGAATTGACAGGAAAGCTGATTCATTATGGCCACCATTTTCATCCGCAAAACCTTAAGGCAAAGGATAAATTTTTAGTGGATGGGAATTTGTTTACTGTTTATACCAATTCAAATAAATAGCATAAAACCTGCATCTTCAATTATTTTATTATTCAATTCTATTTGATTTTTGTTTATTATTATAATTTTTTTATCTTTATTTAACATTGTTAATAATTCATTATTCTTCGTCGGTAAAACATTGCCGAATTCCAATATATTGTTGTTTAATCTATAATTCCTAAATGAAAAAACACCATTATTTTCTGTATAAAGAACAGGGCCTTTAAGCATCGTTTCAAAATTATTTGCCAACTCTTTTGAATAATTTTTAATGCATTGCAAGTTGTTTTTTGCCATATTTATTGATTCCTCACAATAAAAACTATGCGGGAAATGGCTTAATAAAGTAATGTCAAAATACCTTATCGCATAATTTGTATAAAATGGAAACTTAAAGCCTTGAGAATTATCTAATGCTGGCAAAATATAGTCATTTTGTATTTTTTGCTGCTTTTCCCTGTTTTCCATAAAAAAATCTACACAGCATTTTGGATAGCCTAAAAGTTCTCCAATTGCTTTATCATCATTCTTGTTTTCCAATAGCTTCAAAAATTTCGCTTTGTCCGCATCTTTCGAAATATAAATATGATGCAAGCCAGGCTCTAGATAGTTTATTGGAACTTTTTTTACTATATTTGCATAAGCTCCTTTTCCTTTATCTATCACTTTTACAACCTTAAAATCTGAAACTTCCAAATGCAGATTTTCTTTATTGCAGAATTTCCTTATTTGTTTTAGCTCAATATCGTTTGCATCCAGCCTTACTGCCTTTTTAATATCATCCAATAAATAAAGAATTTCCAGAGATCTTGTATGGTTGCTGAATATTTTAAATAATTTGTCTATCATATAGGGGTATTGAAATACAACTAAATAAAATGTTTTCTGTTTATCATTCATAAATAGTCATAAACATTTATAAATTTCTGAAAGAAGTGGGCAATATATGAAGTTTGATTTGCCTAGAAGGGAGCATCCTAACCTGGAAAAGTATGAAAAACATGATGTAAACTTGTCATACAGGTTTGCGAATGATATATACAAGGAGATGGGGGGTTTAATAAGGGCTGTGATAATTTTCGGCTCTGCTGCAAGAGAAAGAACAACTGCAAAAAGCGATATAGACATTCTGGTTATCATTGATGACCTTACAGTAAGCTTAAGCCCAGAGGTGCTTGAAGCTTATAGGGTTATAGTCAATAAAACAATTGTAAAAGTCTCTACAAGATTGCATATAACGACTTTAAGATTTACATCATTCTGGGATTATATGAGAAACGGTGATCCAGTTGGTATTAACATATTAAGAGATGGTGTTGCATTAATTGATTCTGGTTTTTTTGAGCCTCTGCAGGTTTTACTGAAAAAAGGTAGGATAAGGCCCACATCAGAAAGCATCTGGACTTATTATATCAGAGCACCAAATACATTGCATAACAGCAAATGGCACCTGATACAAGCTACTCTGGATTTATACTGGGCAGTTATTGATGCTGCGCATGCAGCTTTAATGCAGCATGGAGAGATACCACCAACACCAGAGCATGTTGCTGATTTGCTGGAGCAGAAGCTGGTAAAGAAAAAACTGCTTGAGCACAAATATGTGTCTATTATGCGGCATTTCTACAAGACCATGAAGATGATAACCCATCGCGAAGTAAAAGAAGTAAAAGGAGAGGAGTACGATAAGTACTATAAAGCAGCAGAAGATTTTGTCAACAGGATGAGGGAGTTTATTGAGAGGTAAAATAAAGACTAGGTAAATTGCAACATTTTTAAACAAATACTAATTCTTTATTATTATGGGCTTTGAGAAGGAAAAAAAGGAATTTCTTGAGAAAAGGGATAAAAGCAAAAAGGGATACCTAGACATAAAAATAAAAAAACTTACCACTAAACTTAATTCTCTTGATGACTTTTTTACCACAAGTAGTTGCGCTGGAAGGATATTATTGTTTTCATTGCCAAGTTCTAATAAAAAGAATGAAGTGCAATATTTATTCAATTCCCATAAAAAAATACAATCAAATAAAATCAATGATACAATTAAAAAAATATTAAAAATAATTAAATTGAAAAAAATAAAAAATGATGTTTGGTTCAGGGTTGATGGCGCTATACTGCATGTTGCTTCTAATAATATAGATTCTGCCAGAAAATTATTGAATGCGGCAAGGGACATTGGCTTTAGAAGGTCAGGAATAATCTCCTTGGGAAAAAACAGGGTTACAATGGAACTGATAAGCACAGAGAAAATTGAAACCATAGTAAGTAAAAATGGAAAATTATTGGTTGATGAAGATTATTTTAAGGTTTTGGTTAAAGAAGGTAATGAAAAATTGGAAAAAACTTGGAAAAAGATTGACAGATTATATAATAAATTATTAAAATAAAAAATAAATAAGAAAATCACTTCCTCAACAAAATAAACCCTGCTCCAACTATAAATATCGCAGTTCCTATGAACATAATTGTTAAAATTACCAATAGGACAATATAACCTTCTGTTTCTACAAAGGAAACATCAGCTTTTGGCTTTTCTTCTTTTACAACTTTTGGTAATATAACTTCCACTTTTGGCTTTTCTTCTTTAACTTCTTTCTTAATCTTCTTTACAAGCTCACAATCCTCCACAGTTAAGTCAACTGTTTTTGATTCGCTTAATGTACTGCCATAATAAGCATTAATTGTTATAGGGTATATGCCAGGAGCAACATCAGCGCTTATGGACCTTGTAAACAGTTTTGTAAACCTATTGTCATCAGTTCCTTCATCAAGCTCTATATCTGCTGTTAATGAGCTTATACCCAAATCAGCGCTAGTGGCTTCAAGAGTTACATCATCCTCATCATCCGAGCCTGTGTTTATTATCTCAGTATTAATGGATATTTGCCTTTGGCATCTTATTGTTGATGGTGTTAAGGCTGCTCTTATTATTCTTATTTCATGGCTTTCTTTTTCTACCTCAAGTTCAAGCCCCCATATTATTGCATGGGTTGTTCCGTTTTCATCTTTTCCCTCGACATTTATAATAACATCATAGATATCTTCATCTACTTCCAAAGGTATGTCAAACTCTATGCTTACATCTTTATTCTTTTCCGGCTTGATGTCGAACTCATCTGCATCCTCAGCCAAATCATCACCATCATCTATGTCTTCTATGGTAATCTCAACATCTATATCCTTTATTTTCAGGTCTTCTTCATCTGTAAACAAATTCTCTATCTCTAGCTTAAACTCAACTATCGATCCTGGGACAGCTTCTTTGTCTATCTTTGTATTGTTATTAAGATTCTTGTCTGTTTTTTTATCCACTTTTACATCAAGGTCGCTTATGGCAAGTTTTGGGCCTTTATCAACATTTATTTGGAAGCTTTGGGTGGTGTTTAAGCTCCCATCGCTTACATTTACAGTTACATTATTCAATCCCAATTGGCTTAGGATTGGCGTCCATGAAATTACACCAGATGAAGAACTTATGCTCATTCCACTAGGTCTTGTTATTAATGAGAAAATTAAAACATCACCATCGGGATCTGTTGCTTCAACATCATAAGTGTACTGTGCGCGTTCAGTTGCTTTTGTTACAGGTGCTGATGTTATTACTGGTGCCCCATTTGTAGTGTTTGTTTGAGTGTAATAAGTTGAAAAGTGCGGAACATTAAATCTTAGTATTCCATTTGCCGCATCATAAGTTATGTTGGTGCATATATCATCTGGGCATACATTACCATCAGTATTTTCAAATCCAGATGCATTATAGATTAAAGGCGCTTTTGTAAAGTTAAGGTCTTTCATTACTATTGATGCATTTCTGTTTAATTCTGGGTATGACACTGTGTCAACAGATATAACTCCGTTGCTTATATTGAACGCATCTTCTAAATTAGCTATTCTACTGAAATTCATTGTTTCATTGCCAAAATCAATTCCACCGAAAGTGCTTTGGTTTATTGTGACATTAGTTACACTTTCTCTATCGGATTGGTTAAGCCCTTCTAAAATTGTACTGGCTAATCCATCAAAGATTATACCTGTGGTAACTGTTAATGCCCATTCGTATCTTGTTGCATTTCCTGATGTGTCGTTTACTATTGCAGTTATATTATAAATTCCAGTACTTAAACCTGCCACTGTAACGTTTGAGGAATTAGAAGGCATATCAGCAGTACTATTTCCGAACCAGTAAGCTGCTGCATCTTCACCCGCATCAATATCTGAGAAAGTTACATTGAATAACTGGCTTCCAATGCCATCTGCAATAGTCTTATTTTCTATTGGGAAGAATTCTGTTATTGTTGGAGCGTCATCGGTGTTATCTACACTTATTACTATTGTCTTTGAATCGCTCTTTAGGCTGTCATTTACTACAAATGATATCGTGTTGTTGCCCACATTATCATTTGTTGGAGTCCATGAAACTGTTGCCAATGAATTGTTCGCATCCTTTGTAAAGGAGATTGTACTTATGTTTGAAGTAAGGGTAATACTATTGTTATCCGAGTCAACAAAAGTTATGTTGAACTTTAAAACAGAATCTTCAGTTGCGTTTTTGTTCGTTATAGTATCTAAAAGAGGCTCTCTATTTGTATTTGTTACTGTAACCGACCAGTCCTGCTCCACTGAATTTGAATTATTATCCTGTACTTTTAATTTCAAAACATAGCTTCCAGCTGCTGTAAAGTTATTTGTTAGATTAAAGGTAAAGTTCTGTAAATTGCTTATCTCCACATTGTCCCTAAACCATGTAAAGTTTATTGAATTGTTGTCAGGATCAGAAGCATTTATTTCAAACGATAATGTTTTATTTTCAGCAACAAAAGGGGTTGTGTTTGTTGATGAAATATTGATTGTATTATTCCAAGTCCATTTATTGATTACAGGATCATTGTCCCTAAGCATTGTAAAATTAAACATCGATGAGTTTGATGAATTTAATGAATCATCGCTAGCTATAACATACCAAAAATATGTTTCATTTGCTACTAAATCAGTTAATTGCAGGTTTACTGCAGTTGTTGTGCCATTAAATGCTATATTGCTGCTGTCATTTGATAAAAATACATAATATGTTACCTGGTCATTATCAGCATCTATTGAAGCGTTCCAACTCAAAATTCCTTTTCCAGTGGAAGATGATACATTAGAACCATCTACAGGTCTTACTAAATTCGGAGTTGTAGGCGCGTCATTAAAACTTGTAACATTCAAGGTTGCATTATTGGAAGGTGTTGCATTGTTATTGGAGTCCAAGGCATAAAATATAACATACCTTATTCCTGAGAAGTTTGCAGCTGGGGTAAAGTTGGCTATTCCGGTGTTATTGTTCACATGGATAGTTATGTTATTTACCAAACTGAAGTTATACTTTAGGGTGTCATTATCAATAGACCTAAAATGATTTGAGAGGTTGAATGTTGTTATAGAATCCTCTGTCCAGTTTATAGTCGGTATGCTTGCCCTTAAAACCGGGCTGTCATCTGTGTTGTTCACAGTCACATTTATTTGCAGAGAACCAAGGCTATTGGCAGTATCGTATGCTGTCACCTTAAGCGTGTAGATATTGTCTGGGTAGCTTCCGTTTGTCGTGTTCCACCTGAATGTGTAGTTCAAGCCTGTGTCATTGAGAACCAAGATTCCGTTTATTGAAAATTCAATATTGCTCAGATTCAGCTCAGAGACAGATGCGTTGAAGCCGAATGTTCCGTTTACAAAAGAGTTGTTTGATGGATTTGTTATGCTTACAACAGGGGAAGCATCATCCCTTGTCAGGTTCATATATGTTACATTTACTGTAGATGTATTTTTGGATGTTATTGTGATTGTCAGGTTGTATGTTGTTAATGGGCCTGATGCTCCCAGGTGATAGAAGTTCAAGGCTTGCCTGGTGTCTCTTTCCACATAGTTATGTGCAGGATTAGAGCTGTTCCAGATATACTCATAGAGCGAACCAGCAAATGAGAAGCTGAAGTTTTGCCCTATATTTCCAGAATTATTTATGTAAAGCGTCCCTAGTAATCCTGGCTTGTTTGACTGCCTATATGTCTTTTTGTTTTTTGGAGTGGTTGTCCATGAGCTGTCTGTCGGAATCTCTACTCTCAATAGAATTGTCTTATTTTCGGTGTTGGTGGCGTTTATATACAGGGTGCCTGTGTAATTTCCAGGATTTGTTGCTTTTGGAACCGTGACATTAACATCAAATGTCGTGTTTGAACTTATGGCAGAAAAGTTTTGCGGTATTATATCGAGCCATGATGCTGGCAATGTTGTTGAGGCGTAGGTTATATTGACATTCTCTAACTTTGTGTTTCCTGTAACATTAATGTATGTTGCTAGGGTTTTGTTTGCATTGTGGCTTATTGTAGCGCTCCTGTTTTCTGTCACTGTCATCTGAGGATACTGGCTTATTGTTACAGTGCTGCTAGGGAATGTCGATAAAGTCTTTGTTGTCAGATTATTGTCTGTCCAATTTACATTCCAATATATCAAGTGGCTGCTGTTGGCTCCGCCTTTAACAGTTAAATTAAATGTTGCATTGCAAACTTGGCTTGCGCTTAGATTAACACTGCAGCTTTTGTAAGAGACGCTTGTCGCGCTCAGATTTCCTGTTGAAAACGCCTGCAGAATAATCCCGGTTTCATACATCATGTTTGTTCCGGTATTGTTCAAGGTAGCGTTTACTTGGACAATTTTGTCTGATATGTTCAGGTTGCTTATAGTTATGTCTTTTCGAATCAAGGTCTGGCTTGTCCTATACCTTGTTGTAAAGTTGATTGTTGTTGTATTTGTGTTATTTGCCTTGTCAAAGACTGTAAAGTTTATTGTGTAGGTGTCCTCTGTCAATGGTGCTGTCAGGTTGCAGATGAAGGTTTTGTTGCTTATGTTGGCAAAGTAGCCATAAGATGTCCCATCAAGAAGGCATGTAACATTCAGCAAATTTTCATCTGATGCATTAACGCTTGCATTGAATACAAATCCAGGGCTTACAAAGTTTCTGGAATTTGCGGTTGTGTTTGGGCTAGTTATATTTGGGAAGGTGTTGTCGATGCTTATATTAAACAAGGTATTGGAATTTGACAGGCCAATTGAGTCGTTAAAGTGCATTGTTATATTGTAAGTGCTGCTGGCAGCAGTTTCCAAATACTTGCTCGTATTCAGCAAATAATGCCATATATCACCGCTTCTGTTCATCGTAAAGTTTGTGCCATTGAACTGTATAAAAGAAGTGTTTACAGCATAGGTTTGATCAGTTATGTTCACAGTTATATTGAACAAGGAGGCTATAAAAGAAGCATTTGCTGAGGGCTTTACCCATTTATTAAAGACAGGAGCTGCATTGTCATTTTTTGCGCCGGGTGTCTGGGCTGTAAAGGTTGAGAAGCTTTCATTTCCATCAGGAAATCTTCCTTCTGATACATTTTCTGATGAAGATGAATAGGAAACATTGTTTATCCTCGAACCGGATGAATTATACAGGGTTATATTCCCCGCAGTATTATGTAATTGGAAAGATGCAACAGCAGCGCCATACTCAATTATTCTTATCCCACTTATATTAACATCAGGATAAGTGGAATTAAACAAGGTGAAGTTTTCAGCCAAAACAACAAATCCATTTACTGGTATTGTCCCGTTCAATGTTACGTTAGCGCTCGCTCCAGACTCTGTTATGTTGTAGTTTGTCAAATCAACAGAAGAGCTTCCATTATTATAAAGTTCAACCCATTCAGAGTCCGGTTCTATAATACCATCAGCCAAAAATTCATTAATAAAAATATCAGCATGAACAAAACTGGACATAGAAACAAATAATAAAACTAATAGAAATACCAATACTATACTCCTAATACCACTCTTTTTCAATTTATCACCCAACGTTAAAGAATTAGTCTGAAAAATTTTAATTTGTTTATAAATATTATTGTGTTAGAGTAGTTATTTTAAGTTGTTATAAATAAGTGGTTAAAATAAGAAAATCAATTGAAGGATTAAATGGCTTTTAAAAAAGAGATACATTAAAAAATTTACAATTCATCCAAATTTTTGGAAACTAGGAACGGGCGTATTTGCGTTCATTTATGTAGATACAAGACTATCGATGCTTCGTGTACTTGGAACCTTGCCATTATTTTTTTTTCCATTCGCGATTTCATATTCTTTCAAACTATCTTTTGAAATATACCACATATTCCATTTTTTAAAGCCCTCAACTTTCTCCTTGTTTAGCAATTTTCTCATGGTATCACGGGAAAATGTGCTGGTTTTACAGGCTTCGTCTAATGATTCATAGCCATCTGGAATTTTTAAAAACTCCTCAAA
>Ga0066868_10000528_pt1 | contig 14325 bp, 10 predicted proteins | sample ETN01SmetaG_FD_65607 | JGI IMG/M metagenome (GOLD analysis project Ga0066868, IMG submission 65607) | Marine microbial and viral communities from oxygen minimum zone, Eastern Pacific Ocean - ETNP2014F12-01SV259 | ecosystem: Environmental > Aquatic > Marine > Oceanic ...
GAAGAATGCGCAAAATTCCTGGAAGAAACCATCAATTATGAAGGTGCAGAAACGGTTGCGGCCTTCATCATGGAGCCGATGATCTCCGGAGGAGGCGTCCTCGTTCCTCCTGACAATTACATGCCTCGGGTTCGCGAAGTGTGTAATAAACATGGGGTGCTGCTGATTCTGGATGAGGTGGTATCTGGATTTGGAAGAACCGGAATGTTTTTCGGTCATCATCACTGGGGAGTAAAACCGGACATTATCTCTTTTGCCAAAGGTCTCTCCAGTGGATACCTACCTCTGGCGGCCACAGTTGTTCGTGAAGAGATTTTTGAGGCTTTTTATGGAGAACCAGGATCGCTCAAGCATTTCCGTCAGATCAATACCTATGGAGGTCATCCTGTTTCAAGTGCTGTAGGATTAAGGAACATTGAAATCATTGAACGGGAATCACTGACTGAAAATGCACGTGCTGTTGGAGGTTATCTTCAAAACAAACTTGAGACCCTGCTCGAGCACCCATATGTAGGTGATGTACGTGGTCGAGGATTATTGCTTGGTGTTGAGTTGGTCAAGGACAAAGAGTCCAAAGAACCGATGTCTGCGGAAGAGGCCAATACGATTGTCCAGCATTGCGCAAAGAACGGAGTGATGATTGGACGCAATGGGAATACGATTCCTGGGCTTTGCAATGTCCTGATCTTCGCTCCTCCCCTTGTGCTGCAAGAGTCCGAAGCGGACATGATTTTTGATGCCCTGAGCAATGCACTTCAGCAGTCACTCAATTAACATCAAGAACCCACTACGATTCAGGGGTTTCTCATAACTTGAAGAAAGGAAAAATGATTATTGGTGTTCCTAAGGAAATAAAGGAAATGGAAAATCGTGTCGGTGCAACACCAGCCGGTGTCAATGAACTGGCCCGACGAGGGAATCAAGTGCTTGTTGAAGCCGGGGCTGGAACAGGCAGCGGATTTTCCGATGAAGCCTACCGCGATGCAGGAGCAAAAATAACTGGAAACGTCAAAGAAGTTTGGGACGCGGAAATGGTCTACAAGGTCAAGGAGCCGCTTTCAGATGAATTCGGTTACTTCCGAAGTGACTTGTTGCTCTTCACTTACTTGCATCTGGCTGCGGAAGGGCCTCTGACCAAGGCTCTTGTTGAAAACAAGGTCAGTGGCGTTGCCTATGAAACCGTTCAAATGGATGACGGAAGCCTTCCTCTGTTGACCCCGATGAGCGAAGTGGCCGGCCGAATGGCAGTGCAGGTGGGTGCACGTTTTCTCGAAAAACCTCAGGGTGGTCAGGGAGTTTTGCTTGGCGGAGTGCCCGGGGTCCATCCTGCCACGGTGGTCATCATTGGAGGAGGAGTAGTAGGCATCAATTCTGCTAAAATGGCGGTTGGAATGGGAGCCCGAGTAACGATTCTTGATATCAGTGCAGACCGGCTTAGATACCTGGATGATGTTTTTCAAGGGCGAGCCGAATTGATCATGTCCAACAGCTATAATATCGCTGAAGCTGTTAAATCAGCGGACCTGCTGGTGGGGGGTGTTTTGATACCGGGTGCCAAAGCACCGCATCTGGTCACTGAATCCATGGTCAAAACGATGAAGCCAGGGTCGGTGATCGTTGATGTAGCAATTGATCAGGGCGGATGCATAGAAACCATAGACCATGTAACCTATCACAGCAATCCTATATATGAGCGCCATGGTGTGGTGCATTATTCCGTCGGCAATATGCCCGGGGCTGTGGCAAGAACTTCGACTCTGGCTCTGACCAACGTTACCCTGCCCTATGCGCTTTCCCTGGCCGGAAAGGGGCTCGCTCAAGCCTGTCTTGAGGACAAGCCACTTGGACTTGGGGTGAATACCATGGGAGGCAACGTCACTTGTGAGGGCGTAGCAAACTCCCTGGGTTATGATTATGTCCCTGTAGAAAAACTTTTTTGATCCTCCAGGAGGAAGCAATACATACTTCCTCCTGCCTTCCTTTATCTTCAATCACTGATATCAAGGCCTTCTTCTGAGGACTGGTTTATTCGAATTTATTATTTTAATCTCAGCGTTCTTTTCCTGAAAATAAATGAATAAGATGATCAATCTTTGTGGAGAAAACCTTGTCTAGTGTTCAGCAACTGATTGAGAAGGCTCGTAAGGCCCAGCAGGTTTATGAAACCTATGATCAGCAACGTGTCGATGAAGTGGTAACGGCCGTAGCATGGGCCTTGACTGAACCAGGGAGGAACTTGGAATTGTCCCGCATGGCAGTAGAAAAAACGGGGCTTGGGCGGGTTGAGGATAAGGTTCTTAAAAATGAACGCAAAACCCTGGGACTGCTGAGGGACTTGCGTGGGGTGAAAACGGTAGGCGTGATTTCCGAAGATGAAGATTCAGGAATCACTGAAATCGCAAGGCCTGTAGGTGTGGTCGGTGCTGTGACTCCTTCGACCAATCCAGTTGCAACACCAACGAACAACACCCTCAATGCTCTCAAAGGGAGAAATGCGATCATCTTAGCCCCTTCTCCTGCTGGAGAAGAAGTTTGCTCAAGATTGCTTCAATATTTTCATACGGAATTAAAACGAATCGATGCACCACTGGATCTGATTCAACAGCTTTCTCCACCGGTGGATAAAATCCGTACCGGGGAATTGATGAAACTTGCAGACCTGTTGATCGTAACCGGTTCACAGTCCAATGTCAGAGCTGCCTATTCTTCAGGTACCCCTGCCATTGGTGTTGGAGCAGGTAACGTCAGCGTCATTGTTGATGAAACTGCAAATCTTGAAGCTGCTGCGTCAAAGATCATGCTTTCCAAAACCTTTGATCATGCAACCAGTTGTTCTTCTGAAAATGTTTTGGTTCTTATCGATGAAATACGACGGCCTCTTTTGGAAAAACTCTTTGATTTAGGAGGAAGGCTGTTGAATCCAGAAGAAAAACAAAAGCTCCAGGATGCACTGTGGATCAATGGAAGACTTAACCGCGACATGCTTGCCAGGGATGCAGGTACACTGTGTAGCAAAGCAGGTTTGAATAGGGATGAACTCGAAGGTGCTTCATTCCTGATGGTCGAAGAATCTGGGGTGGGACATGATTATCCATTTTCTGGAGAAAAACTCAGCCCTGTGCTTACGGTTTTCAGCGTAGCTGATTTTGAAGAAGCAAAGCATACGGCACTAAGACTCTTGAATCACGAGGGAAAAGGGCACTCGATTGGCTTGCATTCCACGAGGGAAGACCGAGCCTTGAAGCTGGGGTTGGAACTTCCGGTATGCCGTGTAATCGTCAACCAGGCACATTGCTTTGCAACTGGAGGCAGTTTTGAAAACGGACTTCCCTTTTCATTGTCGATGGGATGTGGAAGTTGGGGTGAAAACAGCATCGACGATAATTTGAATTACCGGCATTTTCTCAACATCACACGCATTGCCAGACCGATTGATCCCCGGGAGGTCACGGTTGAAGAAATGTTCAGAGACTACCGTTCGCGCCATGACCTCTGAAGCAGGGAAGCCAATCAATTTCCTCATAGACAGAAAAGATATTCTGGATTTTTCACTGAAGGATCTGATCGATCTTAGGGCCAGGGAAATCTCCGAACTTCCATTCCTCCTTACTCCAGGACTTGATCGTCCTTTAGAGTTTCATTCATTAAAGGATCATTGCTTAAGAATCTCGGCTGCGCTTCGAACTTTTGTTCCAGAGCCAGGTCAAACAGTGTCAACGATGATGCCGAATGGTCTGGCTTCAACACTACTCCTGCTCTCGGTCATCTATTCTGGAAGGATTCTATGTCCGCTCAACCTGGCTGCCGGAGACGTCCAACTGGCATATGTTTTGGAGCATTCGGAAAGTAGCCTGTTGATGGTAGCTCCGGAATTACGTCAACGTGCTCAAGCTATCCTCGATGGGATTTCTGGAGGGCCAGAGTTGATTGAGATTGAACCAGAAGAGGTTCCTTTCACTTCCTGTAAAGAAGAGATTGAAAAGGATGCAACTCCTGGTGCATCCGATACTGGCCTCTTGATGTATACCTCGGGAACCACTGGAAAGCCCAAAGGCGTGATGCTTTCACATCAAAACCTGCTCTCTGGTGGTCTGAACGCGATGGAATCTCATGATTTAACACATGAAGACCGCGCTTTGTGTGTGCTCCCGCTGTATCATATCAACGGTTTGATCAACACTGTCATGGGGCCATTGGTCAGTGGGAGCAGCGTGTTTATGCCTGCAAAATTCAAGACAGCAGAATTTTGGAATTGGATCCTTCAGTATCGATGTTCCTGGTTTAGTGTGGTTCCAACACTGCTTTCCGCCCTCCTGCATAAAACGGAACTTAAAGAACAGCAAAAGATTATGATGCAGGATTTTTTTCGTTTTGGCCGTTCTGCTTCCGCCCCTTTGGCGCCTGAGGTCCATATCCAATTCGAACAGAAATTTGGCGTACGGATCATTGAGACCATGGGGCTTACTGAAACCAGTTCTCCGATTCTGTCTAATCCACTGCCTCCTGGTTTGATCAAGTACGGATCTCCTGGAATTGCCTGGGGGAATAAGGTCCGCATCGTAGATAAACAACTCAAGCCCCTTAATGCAAATGAAGAAGGAGAAATTGCCGTTCGGGGGACAAATGTCATGAAAGGTTATTTCAAGAATCCTGATGCGACATCAGATGCTCTGGTAAACGGGTGGCTGCTCACTGGAGACTTGGGAATTATGGACGGGGAAGGATATGTTTTTGTCAAGGGAAGGACCAAGGAGTTGATCATCAAAGGTGGAGAAAACATTGCACCAAGAGAAATCGACGAGGCTCTTTATGAACACCCCGATGTGGTGGATGCAGCGGCATTTGCCGTTGAGGAATCCCACTATGGCCAGGAAGTTGAGGCCTGTGTATCCCTGGTATCGGGATCTTCCTGCAGTTCAAATGAACTCGTGGAGTTCTGCCGTCCCAGATTGGGTGAGTTCAAGACCCCAAGGAAAATCCACATTATGGAAGATTTGCCCAAAGGCCCGTCCGGGAAAATCCAGCGTCTGCGTCTTGCGGAGATGACACAGGACCTCTCATGAGTCACGATGCCTAGCGCCTTATTTATAGGCACTTCTTTGATCCCAACGACAGTTATCATTCACAGGCATGGAACTTGAAACTTTGGCAGATACACACAAAAGCCAAAGGAAGAATATATGTTCCACAAACGCTTTATCTCAACTGCTTTAGGGATCTTGTTTATGACATCAGCTCAAGGCTCCGATACATGGCCTGAACAATATGTTCGCAAGACCAATAATCAGATCTGGAGCCTGATTCAGAAACGCTGTACCAATGCACTTTGTCGGGACCACCTGAATAAACTTCGTAATGAACGACTTCAATCAGCAGGTCAGTCCTCTGGAGGCTGTAAGAACATTTATCCTCCTCCAAGAAATTATGAAGAACGGATTCGCCTTTGTGGAAATGCTGACAGCGGTGCGGTTCTAGGACGAAGTACTGCCTCTCCTTCTCAGAAGAACTACAATCATGTCAGCGGAGGGCAGCGTAGTCATTACAATGAACCGGCTAGGGTTGAAAAGTGAATCACCATGTTTTGCTTCCAAGCCACTGGAGAAGTTTTAACCAAGGACTTGGAGCTTGACAGTCCCTTCGATACCCATTGAAATAATTGACTCGGAGCGTGGCGCAGTCTGGTAGCGCACACGGCTGGGGGCCGTGCGGTCGCTGGTTCGAATCCAGTCGCTCCGACCACCTATTCCTCCACTTCCTTTACTTCGTATCAATCATGTTTCTCTAGTATTGGTATGGTTTGTTCTACACCCAGGACTCTTGATTAAAATTATTTGTCTCTAGTTTGTTGGCCTCCAAAGTACTGAATGAACACAGAATTGCCCTACAGATCCTGCGTGGGGATCACTCTTTTTAATCAGGACAAAAAAGTACTGGTTGCAGAGAGACTGGATTATCCAGGAAACTGGCAGATGCCCCAAGGAGGAATTGATTCAGGAGAAACTCCTGCACAAGCAGCGATGAGAGAATTGAAGGAAGAAATTGGCACAAATCACGCGGAAATCATGGAAAGGACTAAAGGCTGGTTATTTTATGACCTTCCAGAACATTTAAAGGGAGAAAGACTGAAGGGCAAATATCGAGGACAAAAACAAATCTGGTTTGCAATGCTCTTCAAAGGCAACGATTCAGAGATCAACCTGCAAACAAAAAAACCAGAATTTATTGATTGGAACTGGGTTGAACTGGAAAACGTGATTGATTTGATCGTTCCATTCAAAAAAACTGTTTATGAATCGGTTGTTGAACAATTCCGTCCCATCGTTGAATCAAAAGAATAATTGGTTGAATCCACCTTGATGGAAGTTATCAATGATCATTGAAACATTCATTTGAATACCACCTCAGTGAAATACAATATTTAAGCAAATTTGCTTTCGATAGACTGAAATATATAATGTACATGTTGCTTGGGTGATTAATTTCTAGAAATCATTCACAAAATTAGGAAAAAAAGAATTATCAATTAATTTACCCTTCTTTTCTTTTGATATGTTTTTTTAAAAGCAAATCTTTATTTATTCACCACATTTAAAATAATGATTAAAACAGAAGATCTCAATGTTACAGGAGTCAACCCCCTTACGGCTCCTAAAGATATAAAACAGGAATTTCCAATTTCAGAACAAGCCAGTGAAACGGTATTTAAAGTCCGTAAAGAAATTAAAGCGATTTTGGATGAAAAGGATCAGAGACAAGTGGTCATTGTAGGTCCGTGTTCTATCCATCATCCTGATATTGCCATGGACTATGCTTCCAGGCTCAAGAACTTGATTCCTCAAATAGAAGATGAACTTTTGGTGGTGATGCGGGTTTATTTTGAAAAACCACGGACCACAGTGGGATGGAAGGGATTGATCAATGATCCTGACCTGGACGGAAGCCACAAGATTGAAAAGGGCATCAAACTCGCCAGAAAAATCCTCCTCGAGATCAATGAAATGGGGATCCCCTGTGCTACAGAAACCTTGGATCCGATCACCCCACAGTATCTTGCCGACCTCATTTCCTGGAGTGCCGTTGGGGCAAGAACCACGGAATCGCAGACACACCGTGAAATGGCGAGTGGGCTTTCGATGCCAGTGGGGTTTAAGAATGGAACCGACGGTGGCCTCGAAGTGGCAATAAATGCGATGCAATCCGCCGCAAATGCACATCATTTCTTAGGTGTCAGCCATGACGGCAACGTTTCTGTGATCAGAACCAAAGGGAACCCTTATGCCCATCTGGTCATGCGTGGAGGTAAAGCCGGGCCTAATTTTGATGTGGTCTCAGTCGGGAAGGCCTTGGACGAACTTGGACAGGCGGGTCTCCGCAAAAAAGTCATGGTTGACTGTAATCACGCCAATTCAGGAAAAGATCCATACCGACAGGAACTTGTCCTGCGTGCCGTGATGCATCAAATCAATGATGGACGAAAAGCGATTATGGGTGCAATGATTGAAAGCAATCTTGAAGGGGGAAATCAAGCGATCGGTCCAGATATGAAATATGGTGTTTCTGTGACGGATGCCTGCCTGGACTGGGAGAACACCCGCAGAATTCTACTTGAAGCACATCAGATGCTCTCAAACTGATCCTGCATTACTCAATTTTTTTTTTAACCTTATTGGATTTTCGTTCCTGGATACCTGCTTGTCAGCCAGGCATTTCCGTTCTGACTCAGATCTCATGAATGAATTCTGAATCATTTGCTGAGTTCAATAAGGGGTATAGGATTGGGGATGTTCTCCAACAAATCTCCCTTACATTCAAATCGAATGGTGTTCCAACTCCAAGACTGGATGCGGAGCTGCTCCTGGCCTTTTTGCTCAAGTTGAAGAGGTTAGATCTTTATTTGCAGGCCGACAGGCCTCTGACCGAGGAAGAATCGTTTCATTTCAAGAAAATGGCCAAACGGCGCATCGAGGGGGTTCCGGTGGCCTATCTGACCCAACAGAAAGAGTTTTGGTCCCTATCGCTTCATGTGGCATCCGGAGTCCTCATTCCACGTCCAGAAACCGAACTCCTGGTTGAAACAGCCTGTTCTCGAATCAAAAGTAAACAAAAGGAAGGAAGAGTAAGACGTTTACGTGTGGCGGATTTAGGGACGGGTTCTGGAGCAATTATGTTTGCATTGGCTTCAGAATTGAAGGAATTGGATCTTTATGGAATAGATCTTTCAAAAGAAGCTCTTTCTATTTGTTCAACCAATGCGCGCGCTCATCAGCAAATGCTTAAAGAGGGACAAAATCGGTTGATTCTTTTGCAATCCAATGGGCTAGGGCGTTATCTCAAGAAAGCCTCATTGGATTTTTTGCTAACCAATCCTCCTTACATTCGAACAGGAATCATTCCCCAACTGAATCGGGAAGTACAACAAGAACCTCGGCTAGCCTTGGACGGAGGGCATGATGGGCTTGATTTTTATCGCTGTATTTTGAAGGAAACGATAGAAGTTCTTGTTGCTGGAGGAGAATTGATCCTGGAGCATGGGCATGATCAAAGAGCAGAGATCATGGATCTTATCAAGTGCCATCCGGAATATCACGACTTGGAATGTTTTGATGACCTTGAAGGCCGGCCAAGGGTGATCAAGCTGGTCAAGGGATGAACATTATTTCGAAACCACTTTCACCATTATCTGCCACGTTGGTGCTCATCACGTCAATGGTGGGATATGGTTTCAATCCATTGTTTACCCGTTGGATTTATGCGTATGGTCTGAGTCCGGAAATCATCGTTGTTTACCGCTACGGAATTCCGGCCATAGTCATGCTCCCTTTTGCAGGTTCGGTTCGGATCCATTTCAGAGAATCCCTTTTGTCTTTTGCAGGAGGAATGTCGATGGGATTTGGTGCACTGGGATATTTTAAGGCCTTGGCGGTACTGCCGGTTTCCATCTGTGTGCTGATCTTCTTCACCTATCCTCTATTTACCATGATCTTTGGGCGGATTCTGTTCGGCATCCAACTTCATGGAGTACATTTTGGATCTGCACTGCTTATTCTTTGCGGCTGTGCATTAGCTTTAGGACCTTCCAGAGAAATCTCGGGTGATCTATGGATTGCTGTTGCCTGGTGTTTTCTGGCACCGCTTGGTGTGACCACCATCATCCTGATCTTTTCCCTTCGGGTAAAAAATTTAAATCTGCTTTCTTCAACGGCGTTCATGCTGTTCGGGAATACCCTGACCGGCATAATTGCATTGGTCTGGTTGGAAGGAGGAATTTGGGTTCCTGAAGATCCTCAGGCTTACTGGCTCTTGATTGGGGCTGGAATAATTACGGCCTTCATTCCTCATCTGCTTTTTATTTGGGCCTCACCAGTTGCAGGACCTGCCAAAACTGCCCTATGTGGATCAGCGGAATTCTTGACTTCCCTTTTTTCAGGGTGGTTTCTCCTGAATGAATCCATTCAATGGAACGAAAGTGCTGCTGCTGTTCTCATCCTTTGCGCTCTCATCATTTCTGTGAGAAAACCGATTGGGAAGCACCCAAGCTGATCCTATTTTGAGCCAACAAAAACACAGGATACACTAAGGTTTTTGTGTTAGTTTAGATCATGCGTGTGTCAACGGAGTAAAGAATTCTTACTGGCTTGATCAACGGCATGAGGCTTGACTCTCTGGCATGACCCTGTTAACAAACATGGATAAGCTTTGATTCTGTTTTTTAAGAAGAGAGAAGAGGAAAAAAACATTCACACATTTCCTCATTCGCACCAAGTTTTTGCGGGCTTGTTAATTCTAAATATATTCATTTTGAAGTGGCTCCAACAGCCATGAAAAGAATCATCCCACTCCTCATAACAAATCGACGGATTTGCCTGACCTTTTTGGCGTTGTTCTTCGTTTTCTCCCCCCATCTCTATGCTGAAGATCATGAGAAACGGTTGAATCTCATTAATCCCAAGGGAATCAAAGGTTTATATGTTGGCGGTGTCAATAGTGGAAATGCCGAGGGTGATGGAAAAGTCTACTGGTTCGATGGCGGTTCGTATTTAGGACCCTTCTCTGGAGGGCAGATGCATGGAGAAGGGGTATATGTCTATCCTGACCGTTCTAGATATGAAGGCCCTTTTATTGAGGGGTTCCGTGAAGGCCATGGAGAATTCAAATGGCCGGACGGTAGAATTTATATCGGAAATTTCCAGAAAGATTTAAGGCATGGCCGTGGTGTTTTCACATTTCCCGACGGCAGAAAATTCAGGGGTGATTTTTCAAATGGGTTCATCGAGGGCAAAGGGGTTTTTGAATTTCCGGATGGAAGAATCTACTCAGGTCAATTTCATCGTGGTTTACCCCACTATTCGGGTGTTCTCAAATTCTCCGATGGAAGGCTTTATCGTGGAGGGTTTGAACAGGGAAGGAGGCATGGACAGGGGCTTTGGGTCTATTCAGACGGAAGGCGCTATGAAGGTGATTTTAATCTGGATATCAAAGAAGGCCTTGGCAAACTGGTATTTCCAGACGGGAAGGTTTATGAAGGTGCTTTTGAAAAGGATGAAATCAATGGATACGGGACAGCCTACTTTCCCAGTGGGAAAAAATATGAAGGGCTTTTTAAATCTGGAAAAGCACATGGTGAGGGCATCCTGACTTTCCCAAATGGGGAATATTATTCAGGGAATTTCCGTGAGGGTCTTCGTGAAGGAAAAGGAAAGTGGAGGCTTTCAAACGGAGAATATTATATGGGTGATTTCCTGCAGGACATGAGACACGGTCGTGGGGTTTTGAACCTTTCTGACGGCAGTGTCTATGAAGGCCAATTTTCGGAAAATGAAGCCCATGGTAAAGGAAGCATCCGCTTTCCAGATGGCCGACGTTATGTAGGAGAATTTCACAGAGGGGTGAATCATGGAACGGGTACACTCAGTTTTTCTGATGGCACCCGTTATTCTGGCCCATTTGAAAACGGAAGGGCCCATGGCAGAGGTCAAATCGTCTGGTCCAATGGAAGGCGTTACACAGGAGATTTCCAGAAAGACTTCATTTCAGGTCGTGGGATTCTGCTCTATCCAGATGGCATGCGTTATGAGGGTGATTTTCTGAATGGTGAAGCAGAAGGAAGTGGAGAATTGACCAATTCGGGTGGTACCTATAGCGGAAAATTTAAGAAGGGAAACCGTCATGGTAAAGGAGAAATGCTTTTTCCGGATGGGTCACGCTATGTTGGACAATTTCTGCATAATCGGATGGAGGGCAGAGGTGAAATCCATTTTCCCGATGGTCGGATTTTGGCAGGCGTCTTCAAGCAGGGACGCTTGCTAGGGGACGGTCGCTTGGATTTTCCAGATGGCCGGCGCTATGTGGGGCAGTTCGATTCAGGAAAACTCCAGGGGAAGGGGACTTTGAAATTCCCGGATGGTCGGAACTACACGGGGGGATTCCATGACAATCTGATGGAAGGTGATGGGCGCTTCAGTTTTAAAGATGGACGCCTGTATGAAGGACAACTTAAAAAGGACCTCCCTGAAGGGCAAGGACGCTGGCGTTTTGCCGATGGGCGATACTACATCGGAACGTTTCGCCAGGGACAACCTTTGTTTGGGATGCTTTATACCTCGGATGGAAAGCAAACCCAGCGGATTGTGGATGGAAAAGCCGAGTCTTTGTGAGCTTTGGATATTTGGGCTTGCCCTGGAGCGATCGTTTAAAATCCCTTAAACATTCAATCCAAAGGCCTAATCCTGGTACCTTCCACCTGTTTCGGAAATAAATCTTCGCAGCTTCCCTCCCTTCGAATATCTGCTGTCGCACAGTGGAGTCCTCCACCAAAAGGATAGGCGTCCCGGAAAGGAACAGGGATGACTTCCATGCCAAGCTTGTCCATCTGTTCCATTTGGTGAACTTCACTGGCTTCCACACAAACGGTTTTAGGATCTATCACAAGACTGTTCATCGATAGCCAGACACTGGAATAGCAGAGTGGTGGCGGTGTGCTATGAGCAGGAGGCGCTGCATCAAGAATTTCCCAGCCATTGACTTCGAATATTTTCCTTTGCTCCTCTGGAAGTTTCCTCTTTGGATTGTTGATGATCAGACCAGGACGGAGTGGGACGAAGGTGGCGTCAATATGGATCGGGTAAGGATCTCCTGGAAAGTTGACACTATGCACACGATGCTCCGGAAAATGACGCTGAAGCCATTCCATTCCACGGAGGTTGGTGGTCAAACCATGTTGACAGAAAAAATCCTTGCCGATACGCAGGATGTCCGCCGCATCAAATAAAGGTTCTTCTTCAGTGGTTACAAAATCCAATGCCGCTGTACGACGCAACCTATCCTCGATGGTGATTTCATCAAAATAACCCTGCTGGTAGGAGTCATCTGTCAGCCTTGGCCGCGGAGCCTGCTCCCAGCGAAATTCAGGATCTTCATCAAAATATCGCTGCATCAGGCTGTGATAGGCTAAATATTCCCAAAAACGGCAACGAAATGACATGGCAGCACTCAGGATTTCCTTGCCTACCGTGAGTAGTACATCCCTGGGGGGCATGCACCCGAACATCGATCCTGTGGTGAAATCGGGAGTGTTTACGGCCTGGTTCCATTGAATCGGTGTTGGACGGTCAACTTGAATTCCACGTTTTGTGAGCATAGCTGCAAATGCGTCCAATTGTATGTTGGCCTTTTCGACGGTCTCCAAAGGTCTAGGTCCCCACATTCCCCGCATGTCGCTGTCTTCGGGAACCTTGGCTTCCGTTGCAGGTTCGGTAGGTGGAATGCAGGTATGATCCGCACGTCCGACAATCACATGTTTTAAGGGTGAAAAATCATCCCATGATTCTACTCGCGTTTTTGCTCCGTCCATCTGTGAAATGCTCCTGTATGTATTGTATTTGATGAAAGCGACTCAAATTAGAATCCGTTGGATCAAGGATCAATCCAAAACACTATTGAACCATTACCACTAGTTCCAATTCTAGGAATAGCCGCTAAATTACTTCTGAGTTTGTCCACTAGACATTTCCAGGTTTGATGACCACAATGAATCTACGGAGGTGGATGCGTCACTGGTGGGCGCCCCGGTCTTCAAAACCGTGCGTGTGGCACTAATCCTGTCACAGGTGGGTTCGATTCCTACACATCTCCGCCAATTATCAATGATATCAGTTAAATATGGGATTTGATACTCACCAACCACCTCTGACAAGTCAAACTGTCACACTTACTGTCACAGTTGATGGATTTTTTCTGAACCCAAATCAGAGGGAATCGCTTGTCTACTCAACAATTTCTTGTTCTCAGAAAAAACCTTTCTTCGTCATTTCATTTTAGGTCGATTGTCCCAAAAGACCTTCAAAATCATTTCGGACAGAGAGAGTTCCATATTTCGTTAAAATCCAGTAGTTTGAGATATTCCAAAAGTCTTTCCATGAGACTATATGGGATTACACAAAGACTCTATGAACAGGTCAGGTCAGGTGAGATGAAAGAACTCACAGTCTCAGATATTAAAGAGATTCTTCGGGTGGAAGTTAGAAAGTCTATTCTTCATGTTCATCATGTTGAAGAAGGGACGAATCTTTTTGTTGAGTCCAAGATTCTTCAGAGTGTGACCAAGATTTCCGAACAAGAAGAGAAATTCAATCAAAGATTACAAACAGACCTCAAGAGTGTTCAGAAGGATGTTGAGAGAGATTTGGAGAAGATACTTCTAAGTCAGGGATATGATGTCATCAAAGAATCTGTTCCATTTAAAAGACTTAGAAGATGGGTGATTGACCTGAGAAAGATGAGGTATCAATGGAAGAAGGATATTTTACTGGACAGGGATAAGTCTGAAGAGGAATGGGATAATGAATTTCTAAGACAGGTGGAGAAAACCTTTAAACTGGGTTTGGATGTTCCTAGTGAGTCTTCACCACCAAGTCAACCTGTCAAAGTTTTGAATGATGATTCAGACACAATTCCACTCGTTGATGAAAACCAAAGACTCATTTCAGAGTTGATTGAAGAATATTTGTCTGAGAGAAGAACACTTTTGGAGAATGGGAAAGTTCGTAATAAGACAATTGAAGGAGATGAAACATCATTAACATTCTTCATGGAAATAATTGGAGACAGGAGGGTTTCAGAACTTAATCAGAAACATGGGAGGGATTTTCGGGAGACATTGAGGAAACTACCCCCAAGAAGAAAAACCCATGACAATTATAAATTTAAATCCACTCAAGAAATTGTGGATATGAAACTTCCTGCATCCAAAACAATGAGTCCAAGAACCATCAATCAGAACTATATCCAGAAATGTTCGTCTTGGATGAAGTGGTGTATAGACCTTGG
>Ga0066868_10000540_pt1 | contig 14248 bp, 9 predicted proteins | sample ETN01SmetaG_FD_65607 | JGI IMG/M metagenome (GOLD analysis project Ga0066868, IMG submission 65607) | Marine microbial and viral communities from oxygen minimum zone, Eastern Pacific Ocean - ETNP2014F12-01SV259 | ecosystem: Environmental > Aquatic > Marine > Oceanic ...
ATGCCGTCATCTACTACGAGCCCACCGATCCCCAGCGGCTCGTCTACAACGTCGCCAACTTCATCATGGCCATCACGAAGCTGGCCCAGACCAACCTGAGGAACGTGATCGGCGACATGAGCCTCGACGCGGCGCTCACCTCCCGCGACACCGTCAACGTCCAGTTGCGACAGGTGCTCGACGACGCCACCGACAAGTGGGGCGTACGCGTCGTCCGTGTCGAGATCCAGCGCATCGACCCGCCCACCGATGTCATGGACGCCATGCACGAGCAGATGAAGGCCGAGCGAACCCGTCGAGCCGTGGTGCTCGAGGCCGACGGCGACCGCGAGGCGGCCATCGCCCGGGCCGAGGGAGAGAAGCAGTCCCGGATCCTCCACGCAGAGGGTGTCAAGCAGGAGGCGGTCCTCCATGCCGAGGGCGAGGCCCAGGCCATCCGGGAAGTCGCCGATGCCGACCGGTTCCGCGAGGAGACGGTCGCCCTGGGCGAGGCCGAGGCCGTTCGCAGCGTGTACCAGGCCATCCACGACGGCGACCCGACGCCCGACCTGCTGGCCATCAAGTACCTCGAGGCACTCGGAGTGGTCGCCGACGGCAGTGCCACCAAGATCTTCCTGCCGACCGACCTCTCGGCGACGCTGGGCTCGCTCGGCGCCATCGCCGAACTGTTCCGCGGCGACGGCGGTGCAACGCCCGTGACGGTCCCGTCGGCACCCCAGGAGGAGTCCGCCGACTAGTCGGAGTCAGGCACTCGCAGAACCGGTTCCGGCGGGGACCAGTTCGTCGTCGCCGTCCTCGTCCTCGACGAGGTCCCAGCCGCACATGCGGGCCAACAGCGGCCGCCCTTCGTCGGGGCCGCTGGCGATGAGTTCGTCGCCGGCAGCCAGCCGCACACCGCCCCGCGGCCGGTACACGTAACGGCCACCCCGCCGGATGGCGAGCACCGAGAAACCCGGCTCGATGTTCATGCCCAGGTCGGAAAGCGACGAGCCGTCGGTCGGCGACCCCTCGGCCACCGGGTAGCGCACCACGACCTCGTCGGCCTCGCCCAGGGCGATGCCGAGGATCGGATGCAGCTCCTCGTCCTTTTCGACGATCCAGACCATCATCTGTGCCTGGTCCCCGATGTCCTCTGCGGCCTCGGCGAGGTGCAGGAGCCCGCGTAGCGCAGATGGTTCCAGATCTGCGCCGGCCGACCGCAGGACCCACAGTTCGAGGTGGTCCTTCATCTCGTCGAGTCGGTCCTCGAGGTGGCGAACCTCGGAGGCGAGACCCCGGTCGCCGAAGACAAGGGCGCTGTAGGCGAGGCCCACGGCGGTCTCGGAGAGGTTCTTCATCTCGACCAGGACGTCCACCGCCCGGTCGAGGTCGGTGACCGCAGCTACATCATCGGCGTGGGGTGGCTCCCAGACCGGTGCGGCGGCGAGCTCGCGCAACCTGTTGATGCCCTCCGGCGACCCGCGCAGGAACAGCACGTCGTCGGGGACGAGGACCGTGTCGCCACCCACGTCGGTGTCCCAGTCACGGCCCCGACGGATCGACATCACCCGCATCCCGGCCTGGACCGGAAGCTCGAGGGCCGACAACGGACGGTGCGCCATGTGCGAGCCCTCGCTCACGAGCACCCGGTGCGACACCTCCTCGGCGTCGGAGAGGTCGGCCACGAGCTGTGCCGGAATGCCCAGCCGGTGTGTGACGATCCGGGCGATGTCCACGGCGTCGTTGGCCATGCGTTCGATGGCGGACACCACCTGAAGCACCGACGACATCCCCTCGGCCTCCCGTGGGCTCCGGGCGGCGAGCACGCACACCGCCCGCATGTCGTGGACCAGTTCGCTCATCTGCTCTTCGAGCTCGTCGACCTCCTCGGCCATGTCGGGGTCACCGAAGTAGACCGAGGCGTAGGCCAGGTCCACCATCAGCTCCGAGGTGTCCTTGGCCTCGGCCAGCATGGCCCGCAGGTTGCGGGGTTTGTCGTCCATCAGTTCCTCACTCGATGTCGGGGGCAATGGTAGGTCCGGCGGGATGCCGGCAGAAGGAACAACGGTGGGAAACGTGCACCATCACGCCACCCCCACGGTGACCATGGCGAAGACCAGCGTGAAGGCCCCCACCAGGTCGAGTGATGACGTCACGAGGGGAATCCCGTAGGTGTCCGGATCGAGGCCGAACCGGAACGACGCCATGGTCGAGTAGTAGGCGACCAACACCACGAACACGGCTGCCAGGCCGCCGGCGAGGAGCGCCACCATCAGCATCTGGCCGAGGGCAGGTCCTGTCTGGTCGGTGAGCGCCGCCGCCACATGGGCTGCCACGGCACCGAGGGCGAACACGGGAAGGGCCAGCAGCACGACCGACCGGATATCGCGTCCGCTGGCACGGCTCGGTAGCGGTGTCGCATCGTCGAGTCCGAGGTGGAACTGGGTCGAGAGGCGGCTGCAGAGTATGCCGCCCAGTGCCCCCGCCCCGCCGAGGAAGGCCGGCAGGAGGATCAGGACAGCCTCGGCACCGAGCAGGTCGTCGAGGCGGCGCTCGATCATGATCCCCGCCAGGAGGTCGAGCACGACGGCCACCACGAGGACCGGCACCGACTGGCGGACGATGCGTCCGACCTCCTCGATCGGTGCGCGCCATGCAGTGACCAGCACGACCGACGAGCCACCTACCAGGGCGACGGCCAATGCCGATGAGGACACGCCATGGCCGGCTGCCGCCGCTGCGATCACGAGCGCCGGCACCGTGAGCAGGTCGCCGATGGTGGTCACCAGCGGTGCGGTCACGTTGTCGAGGTCCCATCCGAACCGGACCGATCCGACCACCATCACGACGGTCACCATCCCGACGGCGGCCGATGCGATCAACCCACCCAGGGTCGACACCACGAGGAAGTCGGCCAGGGTCATCGATGCGGTGAGTCCGAACACGGTGGCGGTGCCCTTGGCCAGGACCGCCAGGACCATGCTGAAGGCCAGGGATAGAGCCCCGGCAGCCAGGAGGTTGCCGCCGACGACCCCGTCCGGCCGGAAGTTGAGGCGAAACGTTCCCGCATGTGCGGCCGTGCCGAGGCGGCTTCCCATGGCGCCGAAGACGTTGCCGCGCAACGCCACCGCACCCGGGACCAGCAGCAGCAGGCCGGGTAGTTCGCGCAGCGTCCCCTCGGCGGCGGCCAGGACGAGCCCCCCGAGCGTGGCGAACAGTACCCCGATCAGAAGCGCCGCGAGCCGTTGTACGGCGTCGGCCCGACCGGACCGGAGGCGCTGGAGGCCTGCAGGGGCACGTCGGCTCGAGGGCATGGCCCCAGTGTGCTTGACCATCGGCCATCAGATGGCGCTTTTGGCAGGTGCGGTGTTTCACCGGAAGTCGCGGGAGCGGACCGGCGAGGCCAGGACCAGCGGTTCGAGCCGCTCGGCGACCACGTTGACCGCCCCCTCGGCCGACTCGACCCGCCCCCGGACCAGCAGGGCCGGCGCCCCGGCGGCCACCTCCCGGTGGTGGATCCAGCAGCCGGGCGACACCACTACGTTGACGAGGCCCGTCTCGTCCTCGAGGTTTAGAAACGTGACCCCGCCGGCGGTTGCCGGTCGCTGACGGTGGGTGACCACCCCCGCCACCCACACCCTGGCCCCGTCGGCCACGATGCGCAGGCCGTCGGCCGTCACCACCCCGGCGGCCTCGAGTTCGCTGCGGACGAAGCGGGTGGGATGCCCGTCGGGTGACACGCCGGTGGCCCACAGGTCGGCCCGTGCCGTCTCGGGAGCCGTCAACGGCGGGAGCGGCGGGGCATCGACGCCGGTGACGACACCCGGGAGCCGGTCGACGCCGGTGGCGGCGAGGGCCCCGGCCGACCACAGGGCTCGGCGACGGTCGGGGCCGAGGCAGCCGAACGCCCCGGCGGTGGCGAGCGCCTCGAGCACCGCCCGGTCGGGGCCGACCCGTCGTCGGAGGTCCTCGATCGATCGCCAGGGGCGCCCGTCGGCTATGGCCTCGGCCAGGTCGCCACCGACCCCGCGCACCGATCCGATGCCCATGCGCACGGCCGGGGCGTCGGTCGGGCCCTCGAGGGTGGCGCCGGCCACCGAGCGGTTCAGGTCGGGGGTGCGTACCTCGACTCCATGGCGGCGGGCGTCCTGGGCGAGGGTGTGCGGGGCGTAGAAGCCCATGGGCTGGGCGTTGAGCAGCCCAGCGCAGAACGCCGCCGGGTAGTGGTGCTTGAGCCAGGAACTGGCGTACACCAGGTAGGCGAACGACACCGAGTGGCTCTCGGGGAAGCCGTAGTCGGCGAAGGCGGCCAACTTGTCCCAGAGCCGCTCGATCACGCCGGACGGCACCCCCCGTTCGGCCGCCCCGGCGGTGAAGCGGTCGTGCAGGACCGCCATGCGTCCGTGGCTGCGCTTGGCGGCCATGGCCTGCCGCAGCCGGTCGGCCTCGACGGGGCAGAACCCGGCCACGTCGATGGCCAGTTGCATGAGTTGCTCCTGGAACAGCGGGATGCCGAGGGTCTTGGCAAGGGCGTTCTCGCACAGCGGGTGCGGATATGTGACCGGTTCCCGACCGTTGCGGCGACGGATGTAGGGGTGGACCGAGCCGCCCTGGATGGGGCCCGGGCGGATGAGGGCCACCTCGACCACCAGGTCGTAGAAGCAGCGGGGCCGCAACCGGGGCAGGGTGGCCATCTGGGCACGGCTCTCGATCTGGAACACGCCGATGGTGTCGGCGGCGCAGATCATGTCGTAGACGGCGTCCTCCTGGGGCAGAAGCGCCAGGTCGACGGTGACGCCGTGGTGGGCGGCGACCAGGTCGACTGTGCCGTGGAGGGCACTGAGCATGCCGAGCCCCAGCAGGTCGAACTTGACGAGGCCCGCCGCTGCACAGTCGTCCTTGTCCCACTGCAGGACGCTGCGGTCGGTCCGGGTGGCCCACTCGATCGGGCAGACCTCGCCGAGGGGACGGTCGCAGATGACCATGCCGCCGGAGTGGACGCCGAGGTGGCGGGGGGCATCGGCCAGCTCGGCGGCCAGCTCCTGCACCTCGGCGGGCACGACGGAGGCTCTCTCCTGCCCTGATCCCGGATCCGCCTCTCCGGGGAGGCGCCGTCCGACCGCCTTGGCGAAGGCGTCCTGTTGGCCGGGGGCGTAGCCGAGGGCCAGGGCGACATCGCGCACCGCCGAGCGCCGCCGGTAGCTGATGACGTTGGCAACCTGGGCGGCGTGGCGACGCCCGTGGCGCTCGTAGACGTACTGGATGACCTCTTCGCGGCGGCCGCTCTCGATGTCGATGTCGATGTCGGGCGGACCCTCCCGGGCCGGGGAGAGGAAGCGTTCGAACAGCAGGTCGAGGCCCACGGCGTCGACGTTGGTGATGCCGAGGGCGTAGCAGACGGCGGAGTTGGCGGCCGACCCCCGCCCCTGGCAGTAGATGTCGGAGCGGCGGCAGAACTCGACCAGGTCCCAGACGACGAGGAAGTAGCCGGAGTATCCCAACTGTCCGATGACCGACAGCTCACGGTCGATCTGGGCCCAGGCCCCGGGGACCCGCTCGGATGCCCGGTTCCCATAGCGGCCGACGGCTCCGGCCTCGGTCAGGCGGCGCAGGTGGGCCATCTCGTCGAGCCCGTCGGGGCATGGGAAGGGCGGGAGGTCGGGGGCCACGAGGCGCAGGTCGAAGGTGCAGCGGCGGCCCAGTTCGGCGGCGATCTCGACGGCGCCCGGCCAGCGGGTGAAACGGCGGGCCTGTTCGGCACCCGACCGGAGGTGGGCCGACCCGGCGGCCGGGAGCCACCCGTCGAGGTCCACCAACGGGCGGCGGGCCCGCACGGCGGCCAACACCGTGGCGAGGCGGCGACGGGAGGGCCGGTGGTAGTGGACGTTGTTGGTGGCGACCACGTCGAGGTCGGCGGCCACGGCCAGGCGGGCGAGGGCGTCGTTGCGCTCGACGTCGAGGGGGTGGCCGTGGTCCCAGAGTTCGACGAACACCCGGTCGCTGCCGAACCGGTCGACCAGGTCGTGGAGCCGGCGGGCGGCGACGGCCGGACCGTCTGCCTCGAGGGTGGCCGGCACCGCTCCCTTGCGACAGCCCGTGAGGACCACCCAATCGGCGGTTCCACCGGTGCCCGTTCCGGCCAGTTCCGTGAGGCGGTCGAGGGAGAGCCGGGGGGCGCCCTTGCGGCCGGCCATCTGGGCCTCGGTTATGGCGGCCCCCAGGCGGGCGTAGCCGGTCGGGCCGTCGGCCAGCACGAGGAGGTGCTCGGCCGCCGGGTCGGGGGTACCGGTCCGCGGCCCGGCCCCGAGCGAGAGTTCGGCGCCGAACACGGTGGGGAGGCCGTGGTCGCGGGCCGCCTCGGCGAAGCGGACCACGCCGTAGAAACCGTCGTGGTCGGTTAGGGCGAGGGCGGTCAGGCCCAGCCGGGCCGCCTCGGCCACCAGTTCGGCCGGGTCGGAGGCCCCATCGAGGAAGCTGAAGCCTGAGTGGCAGTGCAGTTCGGCGTAGGGGACGGATCCTTCGATCCGACGGGACGGTGGGGCGTGGGGCGGGGGTGCTGGCGGGTCGGACAGGGGTTTTCCGGGCCGGTCGGCCAGGCGGCGCTCGATCTCGCGCCACGGCATCTCCCTCCGGGACAAGTCGGACAACGAACGGCGGTCCCACTCCACAGCAGAACCGTATCGAACATATGTTCGATACCCAACCGGTGGGTGCCTACGATCCCCCGGTCAGTCCGGAGACCAGGTCGACGACGTTGGGCGGGCAGTCGGACAGGTCGCCGTCGGCGATGCAGGGCTGGCCCAGCAGTTGCGCCACGATCTCGGCCCCCATCCCCCCGAAGACCGACGGGGCAGTCGTCGTGGTCGGGGCCACGGTCGTCGTGGTCGCGGCAACGGTCGTCGTGGTCGCGGCAACGGTCGTCGTGGTCGTGTCGGTCGACCCATCTACGGGCGTCTCGGGCACTGTCGTCGACGGCACGGTCGTGGTCGGGGCGACGGTCGTGGTCGGGGCGACGGTCGTGGTCGGAGCGACGGTCGTGGTCGGGGCGACGGTCGTGGTGGGTACGGGTGGAATGCCGTCGGCGGCGAGGCCCCGCTCCTGCACCTCGGCCAGGTGGGCGGCCCGCGTTGTCGGCCCGTAGTGACCGTCGGCGCTGACCCCGAGGACCCGCTGGAGCACCCTGACCCCCGCACCACGCTCGTTCCAGCCATAGGAGGACAGGAGCACCGCCTCCTCGTCGATGGGCACCTCGGTCGTCGTGGTCGTGGTCGTGGTCGTGGTGGGTACGGATGGAATGCCGTCGGCGGCGAGGCCCCGCTCCTGCACCTCGGCCAGGTGGGCGGCGCGGGTGGCACCGCCGTAGACGCCATCGGCGGAAAGGCCCAGCAACGCCTGAAGGTCGCGCACCCGGTCGCCCTGCTCCAACCACCCGTACTGGCCTGCCAACACCGCCAACTCGTCGACGACAGGCTCGTCGGGCGGGGGCTCAGTGGTGGTCGTGGTGGGCGGCTCGCTGGTGGTCGTACTCGTAGTCGTCGTGGCGGGCGGCTCGCTGGTGGTCGTACTCGTGGTCGTCGAGGTACTCGAGGTGGTCGTCTCAACCGGATCGGGAAGCGCCGCATTGCGAACCTCGACGACGGTGGTGCGGGGCGGCCACAGCACCGGTCGCACCGAGGGCTCGGCCGAGCGTGCCGCTACCAAGATGCCGAGGACGACGAGGATCGCGGTGATACCGATCTGGAGAATCCGCCTGGACATGCCCCCATGCTCGCATCCCGCTGGTCGGAATCCGCGTCACCCCACTTCAACTTTTTGTCAATCCCTATTACAACAGCGGGATAGCCTGCGGCGCATGACAGACACCGGTTCCTTCGACGCCAGCCGATTCGGACTCCTGACCGGGATCGTCGACCAGCAGTCCTATCGGCGCAGCGTCGACCGCTGCCGCGAACAGGCCATCGTGCTTCCCACGTTCGCCCAGCTGGCCGACCCGTCGACCATCCCCGACGACGTCACCGCCTCCCTGGCCGGGGTCGACCGCAACGCCGCCGACCCCCGCAACCTGTTCCGGGTCCACTGGTACAACGACCTCGACGGGGGCCGAACCAACCTGCCGGAGCACGTCGTCCTTCCCGCAGAACTCACCGGCGTCGACAGCCCGATCATCGTGGCCTTCGGCAACCGCTTCCCGATGATCGGTGCCCACAAGGTACTGGCCGCCTACGCCTGCCTCGTGCCCCGGGTGGTGACCGGCCAGTACGACCCGACCGAGCACCGTGCCATCTGGCCCTCGACCGGAAACTACGCCCGGGGCGGGGTGGCCATCTCGACCCTCATGGGCTGCCGTGGCGTCGCCGTGCTGCCCGAGAACATGAGCCGCGAACGCTTCGAATGGCTCGAGGCCTGGATCGCCAACCCCGACGACATCATCCGCACGCCGGGCTCCGAGAGCAACGTCAAGGAGATCTACGACACCTGCGACGACCTGTCGCAGGACCCGGCCAACTTCATCCTCAACCAGTTCACCGAGTTCGCCAACCACGTCGGCCACCACGAGGTGACCGGCCGTGCGCTAGAGAGCCTCTACCTCCACCACCGTGAGGCCAACCCGGGCCTGCGCCTGGCGGCCTTCGTGGCGGCCACCGGGTCGGGGGGCACCCTTGCCGCCGGTGAACGGCTCAAGTCCGACCACGGTGCCCGAATCGTCGGCGTAGAGGCCCTCGAGTGCCCGACGATGCTCTACAACGGCTTCGGCGAGCACAACATCCAGGGCATCGGGGACAAGCACATCTCGCTGATCCACAACGTCACGAACATGGACGGTGTCGTGGCTGTCAGCGACCGGGCCTGCGACGAGCTCGGAATGGTGTTCAACACCGACGAAGGCCGTTCGTACCTCACCGGCGATCGAGATGTCGACGAGGCCGTCGTCGCCACGCTCGGCGACTTCGGCCTCTCCAGCATCTGCAACGTACTGGCATGCATCAAGACCGCCAGGGAGTTGGACCTCGGCCCCGACGATGCCCTGGTCACGGTCGCCACCGACGGCGCCGAGATGTACGGCAGCGAGCGCGAGGCGATGGCTGCCGGCCGCTACGCCACGGGCTTCGGATCCGATGAGGCGGCGGCAGCCGTCGACGAGCACCTGGTCGGTGCCGACACCTCCCATGTCGAGATGCTCGACGAGGCCGGACGCAACCGCATCTTCAACCTGGGCTACTTCACCTGGGTCGAACAGCGGGGTGTCGAGCTCGACGACTTCGAGGTCCGCCGCGACCAGGGCTTCTGGCAGGGCATCCAGGGGATGGCACCCGTCTGGGACGCCATGATCGACGAGTTCAACGCCCGCACCGGGGTACGTTCCGGGTCGTGACCCCCTCCCATCCGGCCGGTTTGCTGGGCACACCGCCCGGTTCCGCCTGGCCGGGTCCCGACACGCCCCACGGCGACGACCCCAACCCGTTCGTCCGGTTCCGCCACCTGCTCTGGGCGCACCACGCCGCCCTCGCCGCCGCCCTCACAGACAGCGCCTACGTCGACATGGTCCGGCGCCTCGACGACGCCGTGGCCGAGGTGGACGGCACGGGCTTTCGCACCACGCCCCTCCTGCCCGTGTCGGAGTTGGCGGCCGCCTTCGGCCAGCGTGGCGGGCTCTGGGCCAAGGACGAGACCGGAAACGTGTCGGGCACCCACAAGGCCCGCCACCTGTTCGGACTGGCCCTCCACCTCGAGGTCCAGGGAGTCCCCGCAGAAACGCCGCTTGCCATCGCCTCGTGCGGCAACGCTGCACTCGGTGCAGCGGTCATCGCCCTGGCAGCCGGACGGCCGTTGGCGGTGCACGTCCCGGTCTGGGCCGACCCGGCCGTCGTCGATCGCCTCGCCGACCTCGGCGCAGACATCCGGGTCTGCGAGCGCCGCGAGGACGAGGTCGGCGACCCGTGCGTGCTGCGGGTCCGCGAGTTGGTGGCCGACGGTGCTGTGGCGTTCACCTGTCAGGGCACCGACAACCTGCTCACGCTCGACGGAGGCCGCACACTCGGCCTCGAGTTGGCGGAGCAACTGGCCGAAGCAGGCGTCGACGAATCGCAGTTGGTCGTGCAGGTGGGCGGTGGGGCGCTGGCCAGCAGTTGCATCCAGGCCCTCGCCGACGCCACCGACCTCGACGTGCTGCCCGCCCGGCCCAGGTTCCACGCAGTCCAGACAGAAGGCTGCGCTCCCCTGGCTCGGGCATTCGCACTCGCCGTCGACTCCGACGACCCGTTCGACGACTCCCACATGTGGCCGTGGCACGACCCGTCCTCGCTGGCCACCGGGATCCTCGACGACGTCGTCTACGACTGGCAGCCCCTCGTCGCCACGATGCTCGAGGACGAGACCGCTCCCGTCGTGGCGACCGAGGCCGACATAGCGGAGGCCCACCGACTGGTTCATGCACACACCGACGTGCCCGCCGACCCGACCGGCACCGCAGGTGTGGCGGGCCTGCTGGCTACCCGCCGAGACCACACGATCGACGCCGACGAACCAGCCGTCGTCCTCCTCACCGGCGTCGAGCGCTAGCGCTCCTCGCGACGGTAGGTGGTACCGAGGGCGGCGGGCGCCGGAGACGGGCGGTTCCTCGAGCGGACCGAGATGGCGATCAGCACGGTGATGGTGAAGACGTAGGGCAGCATCGACAGCAGGATCGGCGAGAAGTCGACGCCGAAGGTCTGCAGACGGGTCTTGAGGGCCAGCAGTCCGCCGAAGAGCAGGGCGCCCACGGCGGCCCGGCCCGGACGCCAGGCGCCGAAGATCACGAGCGCAACGGCGATCCAGCCCCGACCGGCGGTGATGCCCTCGGCCCACTGTGGGGTGAGCGTGAGGGTCAGGTAGGCACCGGAGGCGCCGGCCAGGCCACCCCCGACCACGACGGCACCCAGGCGCAGGCCAACCACGGAATGTCCGGCAGCGTCCGCGGTGGACGCCGACTCGCCCGCGGCGCGCAGCGCCAGGCCGATTCGGGTGCGTGACAGCACGAACCATGTTGCCAGGCCGGCCAACACGGCCAGGTACACGAAGGGCGCCTGGCCGAACAGCACCGGCCCTGCCCACGGGATGTCGGTGAGGGGCCCCCAGTCGACCGGCGCCAGCACGCCGCCCGGCGGACGGCCCACGACGTTCTTGCCCATGTACGCCGCGAAGCCCAGGCCGAGGATCGTGAGCGACAGGCCGGAAACCACCTGTTCGGCGCCCAGCACGACCGTGAACCAGCCGTGCAGGAACCCCGTCAGGGCTCCGGCCAGGACGCCGACCGCAAGTCCGATCCAGGGGTTGCCGGTCTGGTGGGCGGCCATGAAGGCGCTGACCGCTCCCATGGCCATCATCCCCTCGACGCCGAGGTTGAGCACCCCGGCCTTCTCCGAGATGAGCTCGCCCAGCGCTGCGAGGTAGAGGAGCGCCCCGAACGAGACGGTTGCCACGAGCAGGCCGATCATCGACGCCTCGGTCATGCGGCCTCCTCCCCCTCGCCCGATGCGTCGACGCCCATCTGGATCAGCCGAACCGAGTAGCGGACGAACACGCCGGCCCCGATGGCACCGAAGAGGATGAACGCCTGGAGGATCGTCGACACCGAAGCCGGGACCCCGATGATCTGGATGCTCTGGCCCCCGACCTGGACCGCACCGAAGAGCAGTGCCACCACTGCGACGCCCGACGGTCGAAGCAGGGCCAGGGCGGCCACGATGATGCCCGCATAGCCGAAACCGTTCGAGATGCCCTCGGTGAGCCGGTCGGCCGTGCCGGACAGTTCGACCCCTCCGGCGAGGCCGGCCACGCCCCCGCTGAGCAGCAGAACCGTCAGGATCTTGCGCTTCAGCGAGATGCCCGCGTAGCGGGCCGTGTCGGCAGACGAGCCGGCGATCCGCAACTCGTAGCCCCACGCCGTGCGGCTGGCGACGACGCCGAACACCAGGATGACCGCACCTGCTATGAGGACCCCGTAGTGCGCCCGCCCGAACAGCATCGGCAGGTGTGCCTGGTCGGGCAGCATCGGGGTCAACGGGAAGTTGAAGGATGCGGGGTCCTTCCACGGCCCGTGGATCAGCCACTGGAGCAGGCGCAGGGCGATCTCGTTGAGCATCAGCGTGGTGATGATCTCGTTGACGCCGATGCGTGCCCTGGCCACGGCCGGGACCAGGGCCAGCAGGGCGCCACCGACGATGGCGCCCACGAGCATCCCTGTCAGGAGCATCGGGCCCGGCCATGTCCCACCGATGCGGGCAACCCATGCGGCGCCCATGGCCCCCGCCAGGATCTGACCCTCGGCCCCGATGTTCCAGAGCCCCATCGAACCGGCCACGGCCACGGCGAGTCCCGCAAGTCCCAGCGGCACCGCCCGGTTCAGGGTGAGCGACCAGGCATTCGAGTCTCCGAGCGACTTCTCGAACATGCGCTGGTACACGCGCATCGGCTCGTGGCCCGCCGCCATGAGCAGGACGGCGCCCACGAGGAGCGCCACGACCAGGCCGACGGCGAAAGCAAGGGGCTGCCCACCACGAACGGGTCGATCGCGCCGGACGAGGACCGGCCGCCTCATGCCGCCCCCTCCTCGGGAAGGTGACCCGCCATCGCCTCACCGATGACGCTCCGCTCCGAATTCCTCGGATCGAACTCGGCCAGGATGCGGCCCTGGTGCATGACCAGCAGGCGGTCGGAGAGCGTCAGGAGTTCGTCGAGGTCCTCGGAGATGAGCAACACCGCTGTCCCCGTGTCCCGCTCGGCCACGAGCAGGTCCTGAATGGCCTTGACCCCCTGGACGTCGAGGCCGCGCGTGGGCTGGGCGGCCACGACGACACCCGGACCGCTGCCCAGTTCGCGGCCCACGAGGAGGCGCTGCAGGTTGCCCCCGGAGAGCCCGGCAACGGGATCGCCCAGCGGGCCCGTCCGGACTCCGAACCGGTCGACGAGGTCCTGACAGTGTGCGGTCATGCTGGCCTCGAGGAGGAACGGTCCCCGTCGGTGCTGTGCGTAGGAGCGCAGGACGGCGTTCTCGACGACCGAGAGTCGCGGGGCGAGGCCCACGCCGAGGCGGTCCTCGGGGATGTAGCAGAGTCCGGAACCGAAGCGCCGACGCGGCGGGTCGGTGGTGACGTCCTTCCCACCCAGGTCCACGGTTCCGTCCGTGGCGGATCGCAGCCCGGCGAGGACCTGGGCCAGTTCCCGCTGCCCGTTGCCCGCCACACCGGCGATCCCGACGATCTCTCCGGAGCGGACCTCCAGGTTGATGTCATGGACGGCGGGGAGTCCACGGTCGCCCAGGGCACAGAGCCCGGACACAGCCAGTCGGACCTCGCCCGGTGCCCGTGCCGGGGGCCGCTCGCCGGCCAGCGAGGTCGATCCCACCATGAGGCCCGCCAGGGTGGCGGCGTCGGTCTCGGCGACCGGGAGCGATGCGGCGACGGTCTCACCGCCGCGCAGCACGGTCGCCACATCACAGAACCCCGTGACTTCGTGCAACTTGTGGCTGATGAAGATCACGGAACGGCCGTCGTCGGCCATGTGTCGGAGCACCCCACCGAGCTCGTTGGCCTCTTTGGGCGTGAGTACGGCGGTCGGCTCGTCGAGGATGAGGATCCGGGCATCGCGCCACAGGGCCTTGAGGATCTCGACGCGCTGCCGCTCCCCCATCGACAGTTGCCAGACCGGGCGGTCCGGCTCGGTGGCGAGGCCGAAGCGGCGGGCCAGTTCGTCGACACGGGCCTCCACTTCCTGGCGACGCAGGATGCGCTCGGCGGCACCGAGGACCACGTTCTCAGCGACGGTGAACGAAGGGACCAGGCGGAACTCCTGGTGGACCATCCCGATACCCGCCGCCAGTGCATCGGCCGGGGTGTGGAAGCGGTGCAGGACCCCGTCGAGGCGCACCTCCCCCTCGTCGGGCCGGTACACGCCGGACAACACGTTCATCAACGTGGACTTGCCCGCCCCGTTCTCGCCGAGGACGGCGTGGACGGTTCCCCGGTCGATCCGCAGGTGGGCGCCGGCGTTGGCGACGACACCGGGGAACCGCTTCCAGATGTCGACCAGTTCGACGGCGGCGGTCTGGGTCATGGCGAGTCCAGCAGGATCTCAAGGCGGCCGGACGCCCGGGAGGGCGAGGGGGGACCCCTCCTGACCGACCGTGTGGGGCGGGTACTGGTCAAACTCTTCTACCCGAGTGTCCCGATGGCGCCATGGACGAAGAATTCCATGCCGAGCATGGCGCCGTCTTCGAGGGCCTCGCCGGCGG